>VTLG01016131.1_pt1 | contig 153163 bp, 203 predicted proteins | sample 4694571 | NCBI WGS metagenome assembly VTLG01 (sample SAMN12604809, study PRJNA352737) | marine metagenome | biome: ENVO:00000447; feature: ENVO:00000209|ENVO:00000569|ENVO:01000036; material: ENVO:00002151; isolation source: viral sequences binned using virsorter ... | reverse complement strand
ACGAGTATAGTAGACCCTTATATACGATGTGATAGTCATAAAGATTACATTGACCGATGATAATACCCACCAATCAGTGATTACGAGTATTTCACGCATAAACCACATGAGAAATACAAGTATAGGCGCCTGTGTAATTAGACCACTCCCTACACTAAACGCAGTTTCTTTGTGCGCCAACGCCTGTTTCTTAGAGGGTTTGAATATTTTTTGTAAGACTGTGAGTAGGTTCATAATATAATTGTGCGACAAAGTGTGTCATAGTGTGAATTATATTAGTATTTATGCGATTTGAGTTGAGCGCTATTATTTTGGTAAAGCGTGAGTGTGTTAAGAGAACCTGGACTATGTATTAATTGAGAGAGTTCGTCAAGGGCCAGCGGGGAACCCACTAGGAATGAGGGTCTCAGAGGGGTTGACAATGGGGTCGCTTTTTTGTTATCCTCCTAATATGGGAGAAGTGTAATATGAACGAAGTAGAAAGACAAGTCGAATCTATAGAGTCTATGTGTCTTCAACTTAGGTTAGATAACCAATTACTCAACCAAAGGGTTGAGGAGTTAATTAATCGTTTTAATGTGTTAGATTCAATATCTAACAACCTTGATGTGATTAACTTAAATGCAGGTTACTCTGTAGAAGGTATATCTAAACAGTTGAATAACATCGAAGACAGACTGATTGACCTCTCATAGTAGGGGTTGACAATGGGTATCGATTATTGATACCATAGGGACGATGAAAGATTTAATGAAAAAGGGTATAAGAAGACTAGACATATGGTTCTTTAGTTCACCTATTGCGGCCATGATGTGTTGGTTTGGTATACCAGTTATACTAATAGGAGTAGTATCATGATAAACGGTCTGAAAGGAACACATATCGCCACAGGGTATCCAGTAGAGATACCACTGAATGGTAAAGAGATGCAGTTGGCCATGGACACTGGCCCATATATGAATGAGTCATGGGACATGATGTGCGACAGTGTGGTTGCAAGGGGCGACTACAGAATCAATGGCGAGATTGAGATAGATTTCATAGTCGTAGGTGGTAAAGCCAAGGTTTTCCACTAGTATTACGACAGAGTCCATGATATAATGGACCATATAGTAAGAGGTCATCTCGGAGTTACCTCGAATATATGATGAATATGTGAAAGTCCGAGAGGGGCAGAACCCGAACTCTCATGCGTGGGGATGAAAGTGCCACGCAACTCCCACACATATGGTGTGTAGGTGGATAATAGCGTCTTAAACGCCGTTTCCGTGAGTCTGGCGAACAGTCCAGCTGAAAGTGAACTGCGTGGTCCACTGATGTTAAGGCATCGGGATGTCCCAAGACGCTGGAATAAATTTTTTTAGGAGACAATTATGAGTATAACTAAAATATTAGTAGCAATAATGATACTTGATGAGTTCGTTATCATTGGATTAATTGCAATGGGTCTATTGTGAGTGGTTTAGAAATTTTTTTTGGGGTAATATTTTGCCTAGGAGCCTTTTTCTTCTGTTATATGTCTAATCATATAGTGGAAGAACAGAGGAGAGGCAAACATATCCCTACTTTTTGGGAGAAAAAATAATGGATGACAGGAGTTTTACTGTATTTGAAGATAATGAAGCACTAAAAGATAGGGTTGCATGGTATATTAAGTGGTGTGCATCTGTTCTATTAGTCTTGGCAATGGGTATGCGAGCGACAGGTGACCCTACATATGCGATATTTGACCTTTGGTTTTCGTTTATAGGTGTCATTGGATGGTTAATTGTGTCTATTTTATGGAAAGATAGAGCCCTTATATTACTGAATAGTGTCGGAGGGATGATATTACTCACAGGTATCTTGAAATCATTAGTTTAATATATAATGTTCATAATGAATAAAATACAATTAGCAATGCGAAACAAGGTTAACGATGCCTTGGGTGAAGTTGAATATCAATTAGACATGTTTATGGACAATGGATATAAATCTAACTTCAAGATAGAGAAGTATCTGAAACAATTAGACTTTAAAAAGAAACTGGTTGTGATGATGCGTGGTGAATGGGATGGTCTTTTAGCAGAAGTTTGTTCCGATGACCCAGACTATATTGAAGGCTATTCATTCATGACTAAACCACAAAAGAAAAGATATATTAAATTCTTAGAAGGCCTGGGTCAAGGGTGCGACAAATATATTGCAGACAATGAAAAGATGTGGTCAGCACAAACATCTATGAAGCGTATGCGTAATAAACAAAAGAAAAGACACGAACAGCGTATTGCAGAAATATCAGCGTCATCTGGATATAAAAAGAGAAAAACTACCTAGACAATCAGCGACCGAATAGTATATACTGGAATCACGAATTAAAAATAATAGGGGCGACAAGCTCGGGCAAGGGATAAAGAGATTAAATATCACAAAATCCACAAGCATTTATACGATTGATGTGTGCAATCTCTCCCTGCCAGATTTAATTTTAATAAGGAAAAATAAATGATAGAATTTTTATTACTACCCTACACAATCTTTATGTGGTCCATAAAATGGATAATCGCAATCTTTGGTTGGTTAATGGTTGGTCTAGGTATTACCTATGTGTATAATTTAGTTGCAGATAAGTATTGGCGTAAAGACTAAATATGGATATGGATTTACTAACTATACATGTAGTCTTTATTGCGATAATGTCAACAGTATCTTTTCTTTGGGGTGAATACTCAGGTAAAGAGAAAGGCAGAAAAGAAATGGTGTTCGATATGCTCGAAAGAAGATTGGTTACACCAGAACAATTGAATAAAGAATATATGCAATAGTTTCTTTTCGGATTTATATTATGAAAGACAAAGAGATTATTCTCGGCATCAATACTTCCCACGATACATCAGTTGCAGTTCTTGAAGACGGTGTATTAATCGATGTGTTCGAAGAAGAACGCAGTCGCAGAAGCAAATACTGGAGTCCAGTCGAAGACCATCCTTACGATAACTTTGGTTTGTTATGCATTGACCACAAACAACTCCACAACCCTACACATTTAGCTCTCGCCAGTTTCGATAGGAGAGAGATGCGTGTCGAGGTCAATAAACGAGTCTATTCAGATAGAATATTGCAGGAGAAACTAATTGGCGAGTTCTCAGCGGCACAATTAAGTATGCAACGACTTGAAGAAATCAAAGACAAGTATCCAAATGAGATTATCGAATTTAAAAAACACGACTCAATGGCAACATCTAAATGGAAAGGTGAAGACGATTTAATTAACGAAGCACTTGCAAAACAAGTCAATGTCGAACAATACGATTTCAAACAAGAACATCATTACTTTCATGCAGTCTGTGGTTCTTACTTAGCACCTTACGATGAGTGTATAGTCATTACATGGGACGGTGGAGGTTTTCAATCGCACTTTATCGATTGGCCTAACTATCAAGAAATAGAATGTATCTATCATTATAAGAATGAGGAAGTTAAACCATTATACAAAAGATATTCTAATCATCGATTCGTGAATGACTTATCAATGCGACTCTTTGAGAATTGGGGAGAGGACTCATGTGTTTGTTATGAAGATGAAACACATATCATTAATGGTGTAGAGTCAGTGTTCACATGTATGCCTAGTATGGGTATGAACTTTAGTAATATGTCTTATGCCTTAGGGTGTGATGAACATGGCAGAGCTGCAGGTAAGGTTATGGGTATGGCATCATACGGCAAACCTGTAAAGAATGTTTGGTCAAAACATACGACTGCTAATTTTCTAGAACACGATTCATTAGAACACGCAAAGACAGTGATACAGAAAGCAATCGATTTAGTTCCAGACTGTAAGAACATTGTTCTCTCTGGAGGTTATTCATTGAACTGCACCAACAATTACAAATATCTGGAAGCATTTCCTGAACATCAGTTTTTTGTTGACCCAATACCACACGATGGTGGAACTGCTGTGGGGGCTGCCGTAGATTACTGGAGGGACTTAAATGTTATTAACTCAGATACATAGAAGTCTAGATGATACTCTAGATGAGATAATCGACAACGAACAAATCTGTGCGATTTTTCAAAATCATTCCGAATGGGGACCAAGAGCATTAGGGAATCGTTCTATTATGTTTGACCCTAGAAACCCAGCAGCCAAAACAATAGTCAATACAGTGAAGAAGAGAGAGTCATATAGACCTTTCGCTTGCACTGTAATGTTAGAACATGCAAATGATTATTTCGAGATGTTGCAATTACCAGAATCACCTTGGATGTCTTTTGCGATACAGTGTAAACCAAAAGCACATAAAGAGATACCTGCATTAGTTCATGCAGACAATACATGCCGAATACAAACGGTAACAGAAGAACAGAATAAAAATTATTATAATTTAATTAAAGGGTTTTACGAGAGAACAGGTGTGCCGATTATATTCAACACATCATTTAATTTAGGTGGTGAGTCAATCGTTGAAAATATATTCGATGCAATTGATACATGTAATCGTTCTATGATTAATCATCTGTATGTTCCAGAAGACCAAGAGTTTGCAATCCCTTACGATTGTATAAGAGATAAGACAAAGTACCTACCTGAAAATACTAAATAATAGTATGATAGAAGTAACCGATATAGCAATTTCAAAACTGATAGAAAGAAATGTAGCGAATGTAAGACTAGGCATTACAGGTGGTGGGTGTGCAGGTTATGAATATATATTTGCAGAAGATAATATCAAAGACGGAGATGAAGTCTTAGACTATGGTAAATTTAATCTTCTCGTAGATGAAATGAGTCAACCCTATCTAAAGGGTATGACATTAGATTATATTAAAGAGGGTATCAATGAATTTTTTAAATTCAGAAATCCAAATGAAGAAACATCCTGTGGATGTGGAGTGAGTGTGCAGTTTAATGAAAACATCATCAGCAAAGGCTAAAGGAAGAAACCTACAGAAGTGGGTCGTATCAAAACTAGTAGAACATCTACAACTTAATCCAGATGATTTAGAATCCAGACCTATGGGTTCATCTGGTGAAGATGTTATTATGGGAGTTCAATCAAGAGAACTCTTTCCTTATTCAGTCGAATGTAAAAATCAAGAGAAGGTAAATGTATGGGCAGCCTATGAACAATCAGAGGCAAACTGTGGCAAACATGAACCATTAGTCGTAATAAAAAAGAATCACAAGAAACCTTTAGTCGTAGTCGATGCAGAATATTTTATTGAACTGCATGGCAATACAGATTGGCGAGAGGGTACTGTATGGGAGAAAAAAGAATGGCAGAAGTAGATGACCCAATATTTTCAGTAGAACAACCAGTATTCTTTCCTTTTGGTCCACCTGTTTATGTTGATAAGGTGTTACCAGAATTTGTTGAAGAACTAGATAATCTAATTGAAGAACATGGTGGCAAAATAGAATTCGATGCGAGTGGTCTTCTTGCAGGAAGAATAAGAAAACAAACTTCTTTAGAAACACTTATCTCAGATAAATTAGAACACCATATAATTAAACATTGTATGAGATTCAATGAACACGCAAGAGGTAATCTAAATGTGGGTGGTGGTCTAGAAAGAACACCTCTTATGCAATTAGATGCTATATGGTCTAACATACAAGAACCAAGAGAATATAATCCACCACATATGCACACTGGTCATTTTTCTTTTGTGATTTATTGCAGAAACGATTTACAGAAATATAGTATGGAAGAATTACAAGATAATGAATATGACAAACCACATGATGATAAAGATACAGGTGGAGGCAATTGGGGTGATAATAGAAAACTCGCAGGCCTAATAGAATTACAATACGGCGAACCTAATTGGATGAATTGGAATACATATCAATTTATTCCGAAGAGAAGAGATATTATAATATTTCCTTCTTGGTTAAGACACACTGTTTACGCACATTATCAGAAAGATTGTGTTCGTGTCAGTGTCGCTGGCAATGTAAGTATAGTTGGTGAATAAACCACTAGACAATACCTTACATTATATGATACCATGGTTACATGATTTTAATTGATTTTACACAAACTATTATTGCAGGTCTTATGGCCCAACTTAAAAGCAATGATGGAGAAATAAACGAATCTATGCTTAGACATATGATTCTAAACTCAATCAGAAATTATCAGAAAAGATATGGACCAGATTATGGTCAGATAGTTCTTTGCACTGATGCTTCTAATTCTTGGCGTAAAGATTTCTTTCCTTTATATAAGGCGAATCGTAAGAAGTCAAGAGAAGCAGATGATAGAGATTGGAAATTAATCTTTGATACTTTACAAAAAGTTAAAGAAGAAATTAGAGATAACTTTCCATATAAGTATTTGTATGTGCAAGAGTGTGAGGCAGATGATATAATTGCCATACTCGTTAAGAAGTTTCAAACACAAGAAGATATTTTAATTGTATCTGGTGATAAAGACTTTCAACAGTTGCAAAAATATGATAATGTAAGACAGTGGTCTCCCAATCTAAATAAAATGATTGATTGTCCAGATGCAGATATGTTTTTAAAAGAACATATACTTAAAGGAGACAAGTCAGATGGCATACCAAATATATTATCTAACGATGATTGTTTAGATGCAGGCATCAGACAGACACCGTTGCGTAAACCTATTCTTGAAAAATACCTCAGGATTAGTATTGAAAACGATGATAAATACTATAGAAACTATTTAAGAAATCAAACATTAATTGATTTTGAAATGATTCCTGATAGAATAGAAGATGCAATTCTTAGTGAATATTCAAATGTCGAACCAGTCAAAGGTAAAGTCTTTGATTATTTACGCACTCAGAGATTGAATCAATTAATGGATAACATTGGAGATTTTTCGTTATGACAGAAAAAAGAGGAAGAGGTCGTCCTAAAGGCGCCCCAAATAAACCAAAAATGGAACTAATTACAGAAAGAGTAAGACTTCCAAAAAATGCAGATGTCTATGAGATACTTTGCCAAGCAGATTTAGTTGCAGAAGAAAATGAAGATAATGCCGTCAATGGCCTTATGTCATTCTCTCAAACTAATGGCGCTGTTGAGAAAGTATTGATGTGGGCATTTAGTGATAGAATAACTTCTAAATTACCAGATGGTAAAACACCATATAAATCAAATGATGCACCGGCAAGTGATTTGTCTGAAAGTGCATTAAGGTTTGAATTTAGAAAGTTTAAATATTTTGTGACAGAAGAAATCCCTAAGGCTCGTAGAGAAACTATGTGGATTGAACTGTTAGAAAGCATCCCAGCAAAAGAAGCTGAGATGATTGATTTGGTCAAAGATAAGGTTTGGCCTTTTAAAAACATCACAAAGGAAATAGCAGAAAAAGCCTTTCCTGATGTTCAATTTTAGATAAATATTATTGTCCGCAGAGTCTATAGATATAGATTAGGAGAGTATGTTTACTCTCGATATACATACTTCTAGATGAGTCGGACTCCATGGAGTTAATTTAATTATGGCAGAAGAAACAAGATTCTCACAAGAACAGGTGACACCGGAACTTTCAGAGTCCGATAAAATTCGTAAAAGAGTAAACGAATACAAAGCACAACTTACCCCTAATTCATTACAAGTCATTGAAGTGATGTTGAATCAACAACTCGCTGGTGGCAAAATAAAAGCAGGTGATTTAGATGCTCTTATTCTATTAAGAGATGATGTAAACAAAGCAAGTATTGATTATAGAACACAATTAGAACATGCACAACGCAGACTTAATGAACTTGCAGAAACAGAAATGGCAGAAAAGGTTGCAGCTGAAGAAGCTGCAAAACAGGCATTAGTCGATAGTAGAGATGCAGAAAGACAAAGAAGAAAAACAGTAGAAGACAGACTTGCACAAATGGAAGCTGTTCTTGCATCACATGGTATCTCAATGGACTTAAATCAAGATGGTGTTGTTGGTCTTAAAGATGGACAAGTTGCAGATGAACTTACCGCTGAAGAACAAACACAAGTAGATAACATGATTCAAGTAGAGAAAGATAATGTGACTACTCAACCATCTCGTGCATTTCAAATGGCAAGGGCAATGAATCCAGCACCCGACCCTATGGAAAGTTGGGATGAACCTTTAACTCATGAACCTTCTGTAAGTGATGAACAGATGGCAGAAGCAAATGAAATGATTCAAAATATTGAAGAAGAAGGTTTTGATGCAAATGGTTCACCAACATCAGAAGTTGCTACTAGTGTACCACAATCTGAAACTACTAAAACTTTTGGACAATGGGATAAAGAAACACAACTTGAATTAAAGTTAAGAGAAGATGTTCCATCAGATGCAATGGGCACAGAAGACTTCAATGCAGAAGTAGAACGAGTATCCCAACAAGCTGATTCAGCACCAGTTATTAGTAATAGTCAATTACCAAGTGATACCGAATATGATGAGTCAGATGATATAGAAGCTTCGAAGAGAGTTATCGATACACCTACAGAAGATGGTGGACCAGATGATGGATTTGTATTGTCTAGACAAACTGTTAAGATGATTGAAGATTATCCAGAAGAAGAAGAGTATGATGAGGTTACTATTCCTACTGAATCTGAATTAAAGAAAATGACAAAGAGTGCAATCGCTGAACACGCAGGTGTTTTAGACTTCGATATTCCTACATCATTAACCAAAGCAAAAATGGTTGAGAAGTTTATGGCAGAAGTAGAAGCATACATTACTAATCTACAAGAGAGTGGTGAATTTGTTTCTGCAACAACAGAGGAAAACGAAGATGCCGATACCGATAATAACAAAGACGGCGGTTACTTCTAAGGTTACTGTATCTTCACACATGAAGATGTCCAACGATGGAGTCTTCAAGAATCAAACTCGTGTAGATTTAAGTCCAGAGTTATCCACAATTCTAGGTACGAGATACTTAGAAAATCAACCATACACATCTATCTCAGTTTATAAATCTGAATATCTAGATGATTTTATATTGTCATTAGAACCAATGTTAGACTATGCAGATTTTGAATTAGTAGGTCAGAGTGAATTGAGTTGGAGAAAAATAAATCAGAATCCCAAATCAACAGACTTCAATCATGATGAAGATGCACAATGGTTCACTGTAAAAGAAGATACGCTCGCCTGGGGAAGTTATAACGCTACTGTGGTCTTAGATTCTGACGAATATCCTAGACACCTGGTGTGCAAGTTGCATAAATAATTACACTATGTTTACTATTAGAATAGATAAAAGCAAATACAACGAATCCAAGATGCCTCAGGATAAACAGAAGTATCGTGGATGGTATTGGTGCCACTTAACTAAACAGTTCTATCGTTGGGACAATTTACCGAGGGAAGACTAATGGCAGAAGTCGAATATAATGATTTTGGTTTTACTGCTATGGACGCCGATGAGTTAGCGTCTGTAGATACCAAGATTGTAGAAACAACCACAACAGCAAAAGCAGTTATTGAAAAACTTGATAACTTTATCCGTCCTCTTTTAGAGAATCTTGCAAAAGATTCTGATAAAGATTATATCTACTGGCCAAACAGATTAGATATTCTTACTAAGAAACTAAAAGAACTGGACGACATTCAAAAAAATATTGTATAAAACCACTTTACTATGACTTTAACTTTTTGTTAAACTAGTGTCTAGTTTAATATAAGGAGTATTAAAAGTGCAAAAATATAAGCAATTCTCTTATTACGGAGATAGCCCAGCTGTCGCAAAGATAGTATCCATGGGCAGAGAAATAATCACATTATGTGAAAATAACAAGTTATATCCTAAAGATGATGCATTATGGAACGCCGCTGTAACCGCAGGAAATAAAATGGTTACCACAGGAACACCATGGTCTAGATTTAAGGATACTAGTAGTTTAACTGAACTAGAAAAGAAAGCATTGATAGGATATCTTGAACAAAAGGGTTGACAATAGGGTCGCTTTTTTAGTAGGATGGACATGATGAGAAATAAAAATAAAAAAGGAGACAAGATATGAGTCATTTTTCTAATGATATAATCGCTGATAACATAATATCAGATGTTGCCGACTTGAACAAACTTCAAGTTATGAATCGATTATCTAATGCAAATCTAAAGAAAGTCGCCGCCTATGTAGGTGATGGTGATATTGTTGATTATGCAAAAGATGTTTTAATGGACCAAATGTTTGACAATGCAGTCAACATGCCAGGTCCACATGGGTAAAGGAGAAAATATGAAATTATCAGAACTAGTAAACGAAGTTAATACAGAACAAGAACTATCACAATTATGTGATGAGTTATGTAAAAAACTTACACATGCAATGCACACTAGATGGAAACATTCTAGAGATAAAACTCACTTTACTTACAAAGTTGGTCAAAAATATATCAAGATTATCAGTAATGATAGAGATGGCCTCAACACTTCTGTTTGGGGTTTTATTAACAAATCAAATTCAAATTTCAAAGAGGGCGATATTCTCAAAGCTGCAGGTTGGAGAGCTCCTGCTTTAAACAAGGCAAGAGGTAATCTGTTTGATGGTTACGACATCAACCCAAACAGTATGAGAATTTATGGTCCAGATTATTTAAGATAGGAGACAATATGCAAACAATACAATTTATTCCATGCGACAGTGGAACTGCTGGTGGGTCGAAGAGAGGTTCAATATTTGCCTCTGCGGCTGACTTAGAAAATATGTTTGGTAAACCTGCCTTTGAAGGTAAGGGTGATAAAATCACAACTGAACATGTTATAGATTATCAAGTCAATGATGATGAGGGTGATTCACTTTATGGTTCATTCTCTCTTTATGATTGGCGTTATGGTAGAAACTTTAATGACGACTATGAAACTATTGAGTGGAATGTAGGTGGCAAATCGTTTGATGATGCTTGTGCCGCTGACTTGGCGTTAAAGATTTTTAAAGAAACAAACGATAGTTTAGTATTTGCTAAACTACATGATGTCCCAAAGGACGAGGAGTTTTTCTTATGAGTGGAGAATTATTACAAGCACACCACAAGATTTTAGCTGATGCTAGCGGTGGTAAACTTTCAGAAGAAGAAGTTTACAATCTAGAAAAGTATGGTGTCAAACATCCAAGTGAGTTTGATACTGGAGAAAACGAACTGCAACCAGGCCAGTGTATTTGTGGTGAGTTTAATTGTAAAGAAGAATATGCACACTGGACATCAGGATGGTAAAATGAACGATAAATTTAAAGCGTTTCTTACAGGCATGGCATTTGGATTCTTTTTAGGAGTTCTTTTGTTATTGCCTTCTAAAGTAATGGCAAGCGACCCAAACGGTGATGAATATTGCCTTGCACAAAACATATACTTCGAGGCAGGTAATCAACCACTCGCAGGTAAAATTGCAGTAGCACAAGTTGTGCTAAACAGATTAGAACACCATTCTTATCCAGGTGATGTTTGTGGCGTAGTGTATGATGCAAAGTGGAAAGAGAATTGGGCAGGTAACATGATGCCCATTAGAAACAAATGTCAGTTCAGTTGGTTCTGCGATGGCAAATCAGATGAACCTTTAGATACTAAAACATGGATGTTATCTTTGATAGTTGCAAGAGATGTCATGGATGGTTTTTATGGAGACATTACAGAGGGTGCAACACACTATCATAATGTTTATGTAAATCCATATTGGGCAGATTCATTAAATGAAACTGTAGTTATTAATGAACATATCTTTTACAAATAGTAAAGAATGGCAAAACTCATCTGATGGATGGGTTAAGACTATGACCGAATCAAAAGAGAACAAAGAACAATATCAAAAGTATTTGAATACAACAAATAAACCAGTATCTTATAGAGATTGGTTGAGAGAGATAAAAGATAATGGGTAGCATATCAGAATTACTTTATATGAAAATGGACAATGGTGAACTTATCTATGGTACCAATTTAGATATTGGTAAGTATAGTGTAGAACATAATTGTGAATGTGAAACAGAATTTGAACATGTTAATCCATCAACTCTTTATTCTAAATTTACATATGTAGGAGTCGGAAGAAATCCAACCAACTTCGATACACAAAGTAGATATATGGATTATGAAAAGGGCGCTCACGCAGGAAAAGAAAAATGGTAAAAGATAAAAAGATTGAAGAACAAATCAAATTACTAAAAATGAAAGCGGAATGGAACCGTGATGGCAATTTGGAGTTTGATAGAAAGATGAACACTGGAGTTCATCATGAAAAATAAATTCAGAGAATATTTAACTAATACTAATTACTATGATAAAGGCGTTCAACATCTTTATAAGTTTCCAAATAACTATGGAGCATCAGTAATTAAAACTGATTATAGTTATGGTGGTAAGAGTGGACTTTGGGAACTTGCAGTTTACGATTACTCTATTGACAAATCAGGAGAAATCACTTACCATACTCCTATAACACAAGATGTTATTGGTCATCTCTCATGGGTTAATGTAGAGAAGACACTAGAGGAGATTTTTTTATTATGAATATATTTTACTTACACAAGAAACCAGAAATATCTGCACAACTACATTGCGACAAACATGTAGTTAAGATGATTATCGAGTATGCTCAGATGTTATCTACTGCACATAGAATGTTAGATGGTAGACCTTATGTATCACAAAACTTAGGTGGTCGCAGAATTCAAAGGTGGGAACATCCAAACCCAAATATGGAAAAAGTCTTATACAAGGCATCACATATAAATCATCCTAGTGCTGTATGGGTTCGTGAATCTGCTGTTCAATATCAATACATGTATGATATGTTTGTTGCATTATGTGATGAATATACATTTAGATATGGCAAGGTTCATATGACAGATACTAAACTAAGAGTTATACTAGATGAGATTCCAAGAAACTTAGAGTTAGGTGATTGGCGAGAACCACCACAGGCAATGCCAGATGATGTCAAGTCAGAAAGTAGTATCGATGCGTATCATAAATACTATAAGCAATATAAGAGAGATTTTGCAAAGTGGACTAATCGTGATGTCCCACAATTCATGTTATGAGAGTATTAGTAAAGAACTATGGAGATGTAAGAATCTTTTCAGAAAGGCCTTTCGGATATAAAAGATATATTGTAGAATGGTCCAATGGTGATACAACTGTTTACAGTGGTCTTTGGTATAAAGAAAAAACAGTGAGAGAGATTGTTGAAGACAATCTAATTGAGAATGATAATGCCAACATATGAATTTTTAAATAATGATACAGGTGAATCAGAAGAACATTTCATGTCTTATAAAGACTTAGATGAGTTCAAAGAAAACAATCCCCACCTCACTCAACAAGTATCTGCACCTAATATCGTAGGTGGTCATGGCGACAGAGTAAAAACAGATGCAGGATTTAAAGAAGTCTTAGCGAAGATTGGTGAGAATCATAAAGGTTCTCATTTACATAAAGCGTCTGGTAAAGATATTAAGACAAGAGAGATTGTTAAGAAACACGCCGCTATACAGGCAAGGGAGAAGAAATGATTAAAACGAATACTCTAGAGTTGCATGAATTAGAACATATAAATCTAAAAACAATAACAGTAGATGGTAAAAGATATTACACTGCTGAAGGTGAAGAAGACTCAGTAAGATATCCTAGTGTTACCACGGTAACAGGTTTACATAGTAAAAAACAAATCAAGTTATGGAGAAAAAGAGTAGGCGAAAAAACGGCAAACAAAATAACCAAACAAGCAACAAAACGAGGCACCTCATTTCACCAATATATTGAAGACTACCTACGAAAGGAAAAAGAATACATTGAGTTTGATAATGTATTACAAGAAGGAATGTTTAAGGCTGTTCAACCTGTTCTTGATGAAATCATACCTATTGCTCTTGAAGCTCCATTATATTCTAATCAATTACAAATGGCTGGTCGTGTTGATTGTGTTGGTCTACTTGATAATGAGTTAAACATAATAGATTTTAAATCATCATCTAAACCAAAAGAAGAATACATGGCGAAACAGTGGTATATTCAGATGACAGCGTATGCAGTTATGGTCGAAGAACTAACAGGTAACCCTGTGCCGAGTATTACTGCAATTGTTGGTGTAGAAGGTCTGAATACATTTCAAATCTTTCAATCTAGTCCAGAAGAACATGTAGAAGACTTAGTTCAATTAAGAAAACAATATAGAAACCTTTACAATATATGATAAACATTTATCACAATGATAAGAATGTAGTATCGATTGTTCACGACTTCTTAAATCAAGAAGAGTGCGAAGAGATACTTAAATATTCTTGGCAGAATTTAGAAGATGCCACAGTTGTGAGTAAAGATGGTAAAGGACAAAAACATGACGGCAGGTCAGGTAGAAATACTTGGTTGCAACATGACGCTTCACCAATTATACATGGTGTAGCAGATAGAATTTCACGAATGGTTCGCATACCTTTAGTAAACGCAGAACCATTTCAGATAGTTCATTATGGCGAAGGCCAACAATATGAATATCATCATGATAGTTTTGATAAGAACGATAAAGACTATAATGAAGACTATGTGAAAACAGGTGGTCAACGAGTGGTGACCGCTTTAGGATATTTACGAAATGTTCCCAAAGGTGGCGAAACAGGATTTTGTCATTATGGAGTTAATGTTCAACCTAGAATGGGAACAATCGTAGTGTGGTATAATGTAAATCCAGAAACTATGGAAAGAGATGAATGGTCTCAACATGCAGGTTTACCTGTTATAGAAGGAGAGAAGTATGCTTTCAATCTGTGGTTTAGGGAAGGAAAATTTAATAATGATTAGTAGAAAAGAATTTACGGAACAAGTAGAACGACTACTTGTAGGCAATAGAACGGACATCATGAGTGCAATACTCAAAGTATGTGAAATAAATGGAGTAGAACCAGAGGGTGCAAAACGATTACTTTCAGTTCCTTTAAAAGAAAAGTTGACTGCTGAAGCAGAACAACTTAAACTTATTAATAGGGAAAAAGCAAGTCGTGGTTCACTAGAAAGTTTTATTTCGAAGAAGTAGGAGAAATTATGAAGAAAGGTGATATAGTATCAGTAATCACGGTAAGTGGTGAATACATTGGCAAGTTAGAACTTGAATCAGGAGATATGATATGTCTTGAAGACCCGAGAATGATAGTTCAAGGACCAGAAGGTCAAATGGGTTTCGCACAAGGTGTAGCAGTAACCGGAGAAAAGAACCCAACCTCAATGCAGATTCAAAGTTATGTTTTTACAACAAAGACTAACGACCAAGTTGCAGAGGCGTATAGAACACATCTATCGGGAATAGAATTACCGTCAAAGAATTTAATAGTAGATAAGTAATGTCAAGTCGAGAGGGATTCGATAGTTATAAATTATATCTAGCAGTTAAGTTGCATTTTAATTCTAAAGATTATGACTTTGTGCAATACAATGGCAAAGTCAAAGCAGACTTAAACTCATTTATAAAAAGAAAAGATAAGTATCATTTCGGTAAACTTTCGAGATTATATAAAGATGAACTACAAGATTTTTATGTTGCCAATCTATCACAAAAAGATATGTGGGTTGGCGACTTACTAGAGAATGAGGCAAAGAAAGTGTTTATGGAATGGAAAAAGAAAAAACAAAAACTATCACATATGTTTGAACAAGAAGTATCTGTATTACTTGAAAAGAAAGGTATACAAGAAGTTCTTAGAGTTCACAATGGTCAACACCCATATCTATTGAAACAGTTTTTGGGTAAAAAAATATCTATTGAAACTATGTGTATATTAGATACAATTACAAACTATAGTGAGGCATGGAACTTAATGATTGAAGAAACGATTGTCTATCCAGATGTATGGACAAGAATAAACAAATATAAAACATTTATACATTTTGACCGTGAAGCGTATAAATCAAAATTAATTGAACTATGCTCTATCTAGTAGGAAACGGACCAAGTAGAAAGAATCTAGATTTAGATACACTTGAAAACTGGTGGGGAATGAATATGGTTTACAGAGACCATACACCAGACTTATTGTTTGTTCAAGATGTAGCACCTCAGAATGAGATGATAACAGACCAGTGGTATAAGAAACATAAAGTTTGCGTGGGCGAATGGAATGAGATACCTATGGACATGTGGGGTATGATGAAACATGGATTACCAGGAGAAGTAATTGAGAATCGACTGCCAGACGATGACAGGTTTGTAGTTCAAGGAGAGAATTATAGGGGTGAAGGACAAAGAAGTTATATGATTGGATATTCCTATTCCCATGTAAGCAACATAGTTATATATACAAATGAATTGCTCAAGAACACTTTTGCTGGCATATATGCATTAGGATATGCTGTTCATCATGGACATAAAAAGATATGTTTAGCAGGATATGATTCATTACAGTTCGGAGATTTACAAAACATATATGGACCAGATGATTGTTATACATACAATACAGTCTATACAGAAGAGAACTCAGGTGTGGGAAGACCGCAACAAGCACAATTTGTTGCGTTGTTGGAACACATAAATAAGGAGTATCCAGATGTGGAGTTATTTTTTAAAAACCCCATTGACGGATTCGATGTTATCGATTATACTAGTATAGTGAGTCGATTTAATATCGATGATAAGTGGATTCTTGGCACAGCGTGCTTTGAGTCCGAGTTATAATAATAAGATGCGATACGATGCAATACGAATATAAGGAGTAATACAATGTCAACATCTTTAGATAAGCTTAGACAGGCCATGGAGTCTGCCTCTCCAGCTCAAGGGGAGAAAAAAACCTACGATGACGATAAATACTGGAAACCAGAACTTGATAAATCAGGTAACGGTTACGCAGTAGTTCGTTTCTTACCAACACCAACAGATGAAGAGATGCCATGGGTATCTTACTTCGACCATGGTTTCCAAGGTCCAGGTGGATGGTATATTGAAAAGTCTTTGACTACCATTGGTAAGAAAGACCCTGTTAGTGATTATAACACTTCGTTATGGAACACTAACATCGAAGCAAACAGAGAACAGGCTCGTAAACAGAAGCGAAGACTTCATTATGTGTCTAACATCTATGTTGTTTCAGACCCTAAGAATCCAGATAATGAAGGCAAAGTTTTCATGTATCGTTATGGTAAAAAAATCTTTGAAATGCTTAAAGAGGCAATCTCTCCTGCATTTGAAGATGAGAGTGCTATCAATCCATTTGATTTAAGAGCTGAAGGTGCAAACTTCAAAATCAAAATCAGAAAAGTTGATGGTTACTGGAACTATGACAAATCAGAATTTGATGCAGTAGCACCACTTTTTGATGATGAAAATCAGTTGAATACTATAAATAATTCAACTCATTCATTAACGGATATTATTTCACCAGAACAGTTTAAATCTTATGATGAACTGAAAACAAAACTCGATAGAGTTCTTGGATTATCTGGCGGAGTTGCAAACTCTACTGCTGAATCAGTTGCAGAAGACCTTGACGAAGTGCCATGGTCTGGCGTTAATACTGAAACAGTAGCAGAAGAACCTGTAATCGCATCAGCGGAATCTACATCGGTCGGTGATTCAGATGAAGATAATGCGATGGATTACTTTAAGAAGTTGGCTGCTGACAGCTAGACTTCTATAGGGTGTAGTTGTTTATATAATGTGTCCTTTGATTGCAACTACAAACTTCGGCCGTGGATATGGGGGTATCGAAGTAGGGGTAAGACGATTGCTTAAAAGCGGAATTGTCGGTATAGAGCGGGTTGCTATAAAAGCTGGGGCTACTATACATTTTTAAGATTTATTATGACAAGTGTTAAACCAAGAATACATCCAAAATCAAAACATGTCGAACCTTTCGATAGAATGCTACGCAGATTTAAAAAGGCGTGTGATAGAAAAGGTATAATTCAAGAGTGTAGAGATAGGAAGTATTATACAAAACCAAACGATTTAAAAAACCAAAAGAACCAGGCTATTAAACGCAAAAGAAAACTAGATGCCAAAAGAAAAGAATCTAACTCATATAGAAGAAGATAAAATGACTGGTAAATGGATTGGTGGTAAAGGAAGTCAAAGACGACCTGAGAACACAAATAAGTATGAAGAAGCTTGGGAGAAAATCTTTGGTAAACCTCGTCCTAAAATAAAGTCTAGAAAAGAAACACCATCACACGCATCTACTCAGATGCATAAAGATAAAACAAAAGTTATTCCTAGAAAAAGGAAGTATTACGATAAGTTAGATTAATCTTGAAGAGAGTATTCTGAATATTTATCTCTAGTATCTACATTTGAACTATAATATTGGTCCACTGATGTTGTATTAGAATTGTCTTGAATAACTGTAGGAGAAGTAGAAGTATATGGATTAGCACCTGGGTCCTGCCATCTATTCTCTGAGCCCATATCATTTAATGTTTGTCCATTTCCAAAATTATCCATTTGCGATATATGGCCTGCCCAATTATCAACCAGTGCTTGCGAACTGTCTTCACCATGACCACGCAAGATGCCAAGTCCGAGAACACCACCATCAAATATATCGTTTCCTGATGCTATATTATCTCCTGCATTACCACCCATCATTCCAGCAGCAATCAATAATGGAATTCCAATCCATGCACCAACTCCAGTTGCAGTTAGAACTGCACCAGTGGCTGCTACAGCTGTGACTGCTCCAATGGCTCTGCCTTTAGAACCTCGTTTATTGGCTTTATGGGCATCTTTCAATTCATTATATTGACTATCGCTCATTGGGACAACTGAACCATCCGTCATTTCAATTATAGGTGTTTGTGATTTGTATGCTTTTGTGATAACTTCAAATTTTTCGTCTTGGTCCATAGAGTCCCATACACCTTCAATTGTGGCACCAATACCAGGAAGAAGATTTCTTAAAGCGATTCCTTTAACACCATGAACTAATTTTTGTCCTATAGTTGGTTTTGCATTTCCTAGGGGTTTAGCACCAGGCTGAACAGGTCCCTGTATTGGAGTACCTTGTGCCGGAGTTTTTAATCCGAATGTTGAAAGAGAACCTGCAATGCCGGACATTCCTGGAATCTTACCAAGAACCCAACCAATTCCTCTAACTAAACCTGAGAAACCTCTTTGAAGAACTGACATGGCACCAGTTAAACCTGAGCCGTCTTCTTTAATTTGCCATATTGTGAATCCGAGAACGCCCATTAGAGCGATTAAAGGTAAGAAGAATTTTACTACTCCCATTAATGTTTGTGTCAACCAGAACTTCATCATATAGAACATACCTTTCTTATGTTCCTTCTCTTCATTCTTCATCTTCGCTTTATGAAGTTCTTTTTCGTTCTTCTCTTCAAATTCTGCTTGTTCTTCTGGGTCAAATGCATCGTCTTCTACATAACCAATATCTTTTGCGTATGCGCCTCTCCATAATTCTTGTTGACCAGGGTCCCAAGTTCTAACTTTATCGAAATCCATTAAGGCGGATATAATTGTTTGCCTCAATTCTTTGTGATTTAAAATAGTCTTGTTGCCAGCTTCTATTTGAGCTTGTTGAGCGTCATCGGCGGCAATGACATCTTTCATAGCTTTTGTTTCGGGTGAATCTTCTTCTTTTGTTGTAAATTTTTGTTTAATACCTGAGAAGAAACTTCCGACTTTTCCGAAAGCATCAAATACTGACCTAACACTTCCAACAACTATATCTAAAGCTGCTCTAAATTTACCCATTGTGGTTTTTATGGTATTGATTATAGGACCAAATTCACCTAGACCATCTGTAAGTTTTTCCCAACCCTTTTTAACCTGACCAACGCCAGTGTCCATATCATGGGTTATAAATGAATGTGCTTTACTGAAACTGTCTGCGATAACTTCAAAGGGTTTTAAGAGAGATAATTTAATTGCTTCGAGCGCTAAAACTCCACTCTTTTTAGACATACTTGCAGAAGAAAAGTCTGCAATTTGTTGTTGTTTCTCTTCTTCTTGTTTTTCAATAAATTCTCTATGGGCTTGTGCTTGTTTTTGTTCGTCTTCTGTTAATGCAACATTACCAGAAAGTAATGTATTACCAAATTTTATCTTTCTATTAAGTGCTGAGATATTTTTATTGTTGCCGGTGCCTGTTAATTCTTGAATTGGTTTTTGAATTCTTTTCTTTCTATCTTCACCCGCTTTCATACCTTCATAGACTTGAGCTTTGTCTATGTTCTTTTGAATAGTAAGTGTTTCTTTCGCAGTATCAAAAGCTTGCTGGCGCATATGAGCAGCGTCTTCGTTCTGCCTTATTAACTCTCTTAATGCGAATTCGCCTGAACTATTTGGATTTGGTAATGCCATTTAATTATTTATCCTATTTCTTATCGCCAAACGCTCTACCAGCTTCTGATATACCAAATGCACCAAGTGTCACTACGACAAATGATGTATAGATTGTTTCAGAAACTTTTAGGTCTATATCCCATACTAATGCTGTGACTAGGTCTGTAATACCGAAACACATCATCAAGAAAAATGATATAAAACCTATGATAGCTTTTTCGTTTAAGTCGTTTGAATCTAAAAATAAGTCGATGAATTTTCTTTTAGGAGGTTCAACACCTTCTTTTAGTTTTCTTGCATCGTCTTTTAATTGTTTTATAACATCTTCTTGGTCATCTAATTGGTCCAAGAGAGCCATATACTTTTCCAAATCAATTTCGACTTCATTACGGTCTCTATCTCTTCTAGCCATTATTTTCTCCTTTGATTTAACGCTTTTTGGCGTTCCTTTTCTTCTTCAAGATACTGCATCAATAAGTTAATGTAGATATCCCTTTCCCATGGTACCATGTTTTCTAATTCTGTTAATGAATACTGGTGGTGTTGCATTAATTGAAAATTAGTCTTGTAGTAATTAACTAAACTTTCATGAGAAAGGGCTACTAGAAAAAATTTTGTAGACCTTCTATAACAACATTGTTTTTAAACCCACAGGCTTTACAAGTCCATTTAACAGAATGTTTTAATGATGGCATCGACATAAAATACTCACTGATTTTATCGAATTGCGATACAGTAAGACTGTCTATAAATTCATTTATTTCTGAATCTGCATGTTCTTCCATTTCATAAACATTTTCTTCATCATATATTCTAACCATGCAACTTTTTAAAAGGGGTCTAATCACTTCTGACTCCGATTTGCCATCCATTTCGAAAGCAAGTTGACATGTTGGTGGAACTAAATCTACCATTAGTTCATCGCTGATTTTAATCTGAGAATCTAAAAATTTAGAAGTGTCCACATTTACTAAAGATAAATCAACATCTTCAACATGAACTTCTTCACACTTAGCTTCTGTATTACGACATACTAATGGAATTTTTCCACTTTCTCCAACTGATTTAACTCTTATTTGCAAAAACAAATATTCTAAATCAGCCATTGGTAATTTTGTAGCGTCAACTTTACCTTCCGTGCATGAACTAATTAAACCTACGATTGAATCAAACATTTCTACTGTTGAATCGGTTTCTCTAGTTACCATCATGTTTGCCTGTTCTTTTACCAAGAATGGTCTATATTTGACCTTTTGTTTTGATACTGGCAAAACTGTATTATAAAGTGTCGCTTTTTGTATAGGTAATCCCATAATATAGTTCTCCTACTATTTCATTATTTAACTAAAAATTCCGCTTAGTTTTCCTAAACGGTCATTAAATCTTTGTAGAGTATTGTTTGCACTATTACCACCTTTTCTTAAATTGCCTAGGCCTAATATTGCATCAATAGCTCTTCTTCCTCTATTTAGGGCATCCGTATTGGATGGTTTCTTATATTCCGTATCGAATGTTCTAAATGCGAAGGTACATTCAAATCTCATTATATCACTGTTCTCAGCTGACAATTCCTGAGCTGCGAATGCTGTCGGATAAGCTTCATGTAATCTATAGACTAATGAATCCTTTTTTGACCTTGTTATTTGCTTTATCACTACTTCGCCAATATACTCACGATAATAAGCAAATAATGGATGAACTGAATTTCCTCTGCCATGTTCATATGCGAAGTCTTTGAATTCAACATCTTCATAGAATGTTTGACCATAAGTTTCTGATTCTTCATCAACATCTTCATAAGGAAGATTTTTTACATATGACTTATCTTGTATTGACCTGCCTTGAAATATTGCAGACTGCCATGCTTCAATAAGGTATCTATCTGCAAATGATGAATCACACACAAATGTGAATGTCACTTCTTGGCCATCCATTGCTAAATTATATGGTAATTTTCTTGTTGGTCCGTATTCAGAAAAGTCTGCTGTTTCTAATTGTCTTCCAGGTAATGATGCGTTGACACATCTAAGACCTTCTAAACTAAACCCTAAAGGAGGACAATAAAAGTCTACCGAAAATCTATTACCTCTTGCACCTTGGTCAAAGTTATATCTGAAAGTATCTATTTTAAATCTTCTTTTTGTGTGAATTTCTTCTTGGTCCCCAAATTGTATATTGCCTGGGTCATCGTTAGTTTTTTGGTATTCTTCATACCAAGCGCTATCTTCGGGATTAGGTGATACTTTCTTGCCAGTGACAACAACTTCTTCAACTACACCGGTCATAGATTCTGGCAATTGGCCTTGAGCTGGATTTGCTTTATAACTTGGTGTTTGAGTTGGGTCAAGAAGATTTTCTGCAAGTCTGTCTGAGGCTACCTCTTTGTCAATCTCTCTCTTTACGGCAAATGTGGTCTGCTTATTATTAATGGCATTAGCAACTGCTTCGTTATCAGCTACGATTGAAGCGTTAATTTCTGCATCTATTTGTGCTTGTAGTTTGGCGATTGTGCTCATGAGTTTATTTTCCTTATACTATCCGAATATACTGTTCTTACATTCTCTTTTTGAAATTGTGCTAAAGGTAACATTGCCATTGTATCCCAATAATTAGGAGTTATTTCTAATGCTCTACCTTCAATTTGTGTAGTTAAATATCTTTTGAAACAAGGTTTAAATGATTTCAGTTTTTGTATACCTGATAATAAACTGTAAGTCATTTTTATTTTCATTCTCATCTCTTCTTCTGCCATTTCATCCTCATCATATACTACATACTTGTATAGTTCATATAAAAGTTTAACACGGTATCTTGGTGGAATGTAATGTAAGTTTAAACCTGTAAAACCGTCTTGTCTTAATTCTAATAATATAACTAATGGAAATCTATCCCAATAAGGCAATTTCTTTTTAGTTTTAGCATCATAAAAGAAGGTATACATTCTTCCTTCTAGAAGACTTTTTGCCTTTTGTAAATCAGATTGTCTATAGAAACCTTCAGCAGTAAGTTTTAAGTTTCTAACTCTTCCTTGAAAAAACCTTAAACTTTCTAACGACCTTTCCTTTAATTCAGAAGGAGTTTCTTTCTCTAATCTTACTAATAGACTTTCCATGCCTATTATTTATGTCATAACTTGTAGATTTTAAAGTTTTCTTTTTCGATTGTTTCTACGGACCCAGGATAAAGTTCTAAAATTGTGGAGAGGCTTTCGAGTTCTAGGGTATGGTTGTTTTTGGTCTCAATCGCCACACCTGTTGAACCTTCTGTTCGAACATACGGCATTACATCTTCTGCTCCGACTCCACGCAAAACGGGAAGTTTATTGTCAAACATGGACTTGATATCCTCTGTAGAATTGACAATAGTTGGTCTATCTTCTTGCATATGCATCTCTAATATCTTACCATCAACACTTGCAATAAAGAAATCTTTGTCTTCGACTTTGGTAAAGATGTTCTTCCATTCTTCAAATGTTAAAGGTGTTCTATCAGAAAATGTTTCATTTGTGTCCCACATGACAACATCATCATTCAATGCCTTTAGATGCCACAACGCATATATGCGTGACATACCTGGATGAATGAACATATGTTTACCTTCAATTACACCTTGAATTGTTGAATCTAGTCCAACTGTTCGATATTGGTCAATTAAATACATGATTTTACAACAATGATAGACTTTATTTTGGTTTTCCTTTCTAGTTTCTTCGGGAAATGTATTTTTGTCGATGGTTGGGCCATCTATACCATCAAGTAGGGTTACGACATAATCGATTAATCTACCGTCATTATATCTATCATTACCTTCTCCGATTAATCCTTTTTCTACACAATCACCTAGATTAATGAGATAAGGTTTAGAGTTATTTGCACATATCCAATTAAAGTATTCTTCTGCTTCAACTAGTGTTTCGGGTTCTTCGGATATGAGAAAGTGTTTAAACTCTTCAAAGACATTCCTTTTTTCATCAGTTATAAGCATTTATAAACTCCTCTACTCTTTTTAAATCTTCGATTGTATCTACGGAAAGACCTTCATCATCTACTCTAACCATTTTAACATCATGACCATTCTCTAGGTATCTTAACATCTCAACTGATTCTGCTTTCTCATTCTCTCCTACTTTTAATTCTGGAAATAGTTCTAACATATCTCTATCAAACACATATAGACCCAATTGTTGTTTGAATGTTGTTAGTTCTTTCTGTTGATATGGTATCGCATGTCTAGAATAGTATAATGCATCACCATTATCTTTTGTGGCAACCTTTACTACATTCTTATCATGTAGTTTATATGAATCATCTACATAGACAAACGCATTACTAACACCTATACCACTATCATGTTCTTCTATGAGTTTATCAATCGCATCTGGATTGATTAAAGGTTCATCTCCTTGAATGTTTACAAAGATATTACCATCTAGCAGCTCTAGTGCTTTCGCACAACGGTCTGTTCCACTTCGCACATCATCATCAACTACTATACATCGTATCTCATTCTTTGCACAATAGTCATTGATTCGGTCATCGTCTGTAAGTATAACAACAGTGTCTATGTTTTCACAACAACATGCACGGTCATAAACTCTTTGTATCATAGGAACACCATTGATTAGTGCTAGAGGTTTGCCTTCGAATCTAGTCGAGTGCCATCTTGCTGGGATTAAACCTACAGTGAGATTAGTTCTTTTATCTGGTTTACTGAGTGTTCGCATTTCACTTTTCCATATCCATATTCTGCATGTATAAAACCTATACCTGCTCTTTGTGCTGCCCAATGGTCTACTTTCATATCACCGATGTAAACTGCATCTTGTGGGTCAGTATTACACATCGCCATACAAAAGAGTATTTGGTCTGGTGCAGGTTTGCCCCTAAGACCAACCTTTGGACTTACAACATAATCAAACTCAATATCTAGTTTATCTAGTATGAGTCTAGTTCTTTCAGCAGTCTTAGATGTGACTACTGCAATTTTGTTCTCTTTCTTTAATTCTTTTAATGTATCTTCGACATCTGGATAAAATTCTAGACAATGTTCCATAAGTTCTATTGATGATTTGTCGTAAGAGTGTTTTATCGCATCATGGTTTTCGTTTATACCAAGATTTGTAAGTATATCTCTAAATGGTAATCCGATATACTTAAAGTATTCTGAAAAGGGTTGAGTTAGTTCGTGTTCTAACTTACATAAGTTCCATGATTGTTCCATCATGTGTTTTGAGTCTATTAAAACTCCGTCTAAATCAAAAATATATGTCTTCATATTCGGACCAAGAAATGTTTTCTTCACTTTTTGGGTACTAAATGTTCCTCTGTTAAAATTCTAAAACTTAATTTTCTTTCGTTGCAGAAATCTTCTGCCGCTTTAAACTTTGCTTGGTTTATTATATAGTTCGACACTTCGGTGATATATCTCTTGGTTCTTCTTTTCTGTTCTTTTGGGGGTGAAAGATATTTTTTAGGTTTAACTTCTATGATTTCACGCACAATCTTAGCGTTTTTATCTTTGTATTTGATATAGAAGTCAGGAAAGTATCTATGAACTTTCTTATCTATAGGAGAACGATATGGTATTATGATTTCTTCACTTCCCCATTCAATAATATTAGAGTTGTTATCACAATATACCATGAATCTTCGTTCCCATAAAGACCGATAAAAGATTCTTGTAGGGTCTCCACGATACTTTTTATAATTCTTTGGTTTAAACTTTCCACTGTATGACATAAATAACTATATTAAAGATTAACTTACTAGGTTATTTATATGGCAAAGATTGACAAGCTTCTAGACAAATTCAATAAAGTAAAATCCGCAATCAATAGTTTTAAGGGCATTCAAGCTAAAATTAATGCTATAAACTATACTTCTGCAATCGATGAACTTGACGAGAAATCTACAGCAGCTAAAGAATTGTTAGAAGCGAGAAGAAGTAGTCTTGCCTCAGACCTTGGTGCTGGAGCTATAGGAGCTTCTTATTCTAAAGAAGTTCCAGAAGTAGAAGGAACTAATTTAGTTTATCCTGAATATGACCATTTAGAGAATTATATAATGTTTGAATCTAGACCTAGACTTTGGGCAAACAAAAACACTCCTAAAGACCATCCAGTATATACACGAAGGTCATGCGCTCTTTATATACCAGATGCATTAATATCACAAGCCGCAGTGACATATCAAGCAGACACTATTGATGGTTTATCAAGAGCATTAGATGAAGTTATTTCATCAATAGGTAAAGATGATTTCTTTAATGTTGCTGGAGAAAATCTTAATAAGATTGCAACTAAAATGATAAGAAAGACACAATCAAAATTAACAGGTGGTCTTTCAAACTTAAAGTATGGTTATGCTGTTAACCCATTACAAGAACAAATACTTAATGGTGTTCCTCTTAGGTCGTGGGACTTTACATTTGATTTTTGGCCCAAATCAAGAAGAGAGGCAAACAATGTAAATGAAATTATATATTTGTTTAGGTCTTCAATGTTACCAGATGCCTATTCAGATTTAATAAATTTTAAGGCTTTAGTTGGTGCAGAACAAGGCGCACTTATAGAACAACAACTGAAAGAAGATAATATAAATGCAAGTTGGTTTAATTATCCAAATGTTTTTGATATATCATTTGTAGGACCTTTAGGCAATAAGATTGATGGTTTCTTACCTGCTGTTTGTGCCAGCGCACAAGTAGATTATACAGGTGGACAAAAATTTGCTACATTCGATGATGGACAACCAGTTAAAATACAATTAACACTTAACTTCTTAGAGATTAAAGCTATGACACTTGGTAACTACGAGAGATATGTTAGTCCTCTTGGTGACGAAAGACTTGAAGGTGATTCTGAAACAATCTTCAACAAATTCTCCGAAACAGGAAAAGTTGAGAAGAAAGACGATTAAATAGAGTAAAATTATGGCAGATAAATTTTTTAAAAACTTTCCAGAAATACAGTATCGTCTTAATGACGGACAGGTAATTTACATAAAAGACTTTTTTCGTAAGTCTAAATTTGAACAAGAAAATTTACATAAGGTTCTTAATTACACTTACTATGAGTTAGATGATGGTGATGCTAGACCAGATATTCTTGCAACCAAACTGTATGGAAATTCTGATTTACATTGGACATTCTTTTTGGTAAATGAAATAGAAAATTATTATGACTGGTATAAAGATTTCGAAACATTTGAAAATTATATCAATAAGAAATATCCAGGACAATATGCTGTAGGAAGTGCATCAACAAATATAGTATCTGCTAAATCAAATAGTGCTGATAAAACAAATAAGTTTTTACTTGGAGAAAAAGTCACAAGTGTTTCATCAGAAGGCAGAGTTATTTTAGTAGAACCAGATAAAAACAGAATTGCAATTGAAGGTGGAGAGTTTGTTGATAATGAAGCGATAACAGGTAAAATTTCTACTAAATCTTTTACACCGACATCTGTTATAAATCAAAGAGATGGTGTTGCATATTATAAAAAGGACAATTTAAGAAACAATACAGAAACTTCGGGTTATACTGCTGTGACATATTATGATGAAGAGTGGATAAATAATGAAGCGAAAAGAAATATCAAAATTATTTCACCAGGTGTAATTAATTCTGTTGTTAAAAGTTTTGAAAAAGTAATGTTATCATGAGTGAAAATGAAAATACGACTGTAAAAAAGGAAACAGGCGCTGATAAATCTCCAATCGAATTATTATCTCCTAAAACACAACAAGGTCAACTTGCAGTTAAAGAATGTACCTTAGCGGGTAATGATGAGAATGTTAGACCAATCAATATAACAGGATTAGTTTCAAACATAACTATGTTTGAAGACATCACCAAGCCCTTTTTAACTGGTCGTTTATCTATCATGGATGGTATAGACCTAATAAAGAATTTTAAATTAAAAGGACAAGAATCATTAACTTTATCAATTTGTCAGATAGAAATACCTAAAGGTGGAGGAGACCCTGTTGAATGTGAACCAGAAAATGCTATAAACAAAGTTTTTAGAGTTTATGGTATCAGCGAATTCAAAAAAGATTATAACGAGAATTATTCAACTTATATTCTACATTTTACTGACCCAAAATATTTTACATGCGAAAGAACAAGATTAAACAAAGTTTATCGTAATTCATATTCTAATATGTTGTTAGAAGTATTAAGAGAGGAATGTGGTCTTAAATATACAGAAGACTTTAAAGGAGAAGGAATAGATTTTTGGGACGATTCATCTCCACAATCAATGCAGTTTGTTGCGCCGAATTGGAATGTAAATAGATTCATAAAATTTATTACTGAAAATGCAGATATGAAAGGTAATAAATCATGGAAAAATAGTATGTTCTTTTATCAAACTGCGAATGGTGGATTTAGATTTTCATCATTTCAAAGTATGTTAAATAGAGAATTTCCTTTACCATTTACTTATCACGGCAGAAACTCCACAGGTGTTGAAAATTTGAATGACCCAAATAAAGGAGTAAATACTCAAATAATGTCAATTGAATTTCCTCAAAGATTTAATACTGTTAAAGGAGTTAAGCAAGGTGCATACGCTTCAAAGATGATTACTTATGACCCTGTTAGAAAAGTGCATGAAGAAACTGTTTATGATATGAAAAAGTTATATGATAAAACAGATACAACTTCTCATGTATCAGGACATCCAATGATAATATTGGGCGAACAAGAAATAATATATAAAAGTTTTAAAACTGTTGAAACTTCTGATTCAACTAAAGAAGAATGGTGGGCAGATTCTACACCAAATGAAGCATATGATTCAAAAGTCGTTTATAAAACAAATATGACTAATTCATTTTCAGATGAAGCAAAACTTATAGATGCATCAGGCAATACAGAAGTGACACAACCTAGAGGAGTTGAATATAGAGATTCGTCAACTCTAGAAAGACAAGCGTTGTTATCTGTATTTGAACAAAACACTATTAAAGCAACTATACCGTTTAGAAGTGATTTATCTGTTGGAACAATTATAAAATTTAATATACCAACTTCTGAGTTAAAAACAGGAGAAGCTAAAGAACCAAATAAATTGCAAGATGATAGGTATCTTATAACTAGAATTGCTTTTACTATATCTCCTATTGATGCTAGAGGTGCATTAACATTGTTTTGTGTTAAAGAAAGTTTTGGCGCAGATATAAAAGAATATAAACCGTTAGGAGATTCATACGGAATGGACCAGGTTCAGGTACAAATTGATAGATGGATTAAAGAAATGGAAGCGGAAGAAGCGGAAGAGGCCGGATAATATGAATTATTGTTATGGTATAGTAGAAGATAGAAACGACCCATTAAAGATTGGTCGTGTTAGAGTTCGTGTTCACGGTTATCACACTTATAGAAAAGATAAACTCGCTACTCCAGATTTACCTTGGTCTCATGTAGTTATGCCTGCAACAACAGCAGGTCTTGGTGGATTTGGTTTACAACATTCTCTAGTAGAAGGAACTACAGTATTTGGTTTCTTTAGAGATGACGATATGCAAGACTTTGTTGTTATGGGTGTTCAACAAGGTATAGTTCAAGATGGTTTTATGGAAACTGTTTCTGATGAACTTCTAGAAAGAAGAATGGATAGAGGATTTGCTGACCCTAGAAGAGGAAAACCAGAGAATTATGAGGGTTCATTGGATGGCAATGATAGAAAATCTGCTAGTTCTTCTGCTGGTAATACTCTTACTGCATCATTACAAACAGCGCCTGTATTACCAAAATCAGTTGAAATTAAAGGCAGAAAAGCTTTTACCGTTAATGGAAAACCAGAATTATCCGAATTTACATTAGGAGAACAAGAACAAGATTTACCATATTATCCTCTCAAATCATCATATAACGCAACAGACATAACGACATTATCTACTGGTGATGGCGATTATTCATCAAGAGATTTCTCAATGTTGACTTTCTTTAAAGAACAAGAAAGAAAGATTAAGAAATGGAAAAACAAAGCAGATGAACCTGAACCTAAGACTACAGATGCACTTTTAGAACAGATAGAAAGTTTTGGAAGTGCAGACGCTGCCTTTGTAGATGAAACTGTCAAAGGAATTAAATCTCTCGCATCTCCTTTATATCCATATAACAAAGCAATATTTACAGAATCAGGTCATTCATTAGAGTTAGATGATACTAGACACAATGAAAGAATTTCAGTAGAACATAGAACAGGAACATTCTATGAAATAGACCATGAAGGAAATGAAATGCATAGAGTTGTCAACAATAACTATACGCTTATTTGTAAAGACAACGAAATATATGTAGGTGGTAAAGTTAATATCAAAGTTCTAGGTGATGCAAAGATTGATGTGCCGAAAGGTGATATTGAGATTAAAGGTGGCAAAGATGGTGTAATAGATGTTGCCGGTAAACTAGATATTAAAGCAGGCGATAATATAACTCTCATATCATCACAAGAAGTATTAGTTAGAGCACAAAGATTTAGACCTAATAGTTAATAATTATGACAACTCCCGAAACAGCGGTTGAACCTTTAGACAAAGAAATATCAGACAATTGCCCTTGTCCTGAGGGAGATATTTTTTCTTTACCAACAAAGGCGGAAATCGTAAATGCGTTCAATCAAATATTTGCTCTTCCTGGTGAATTGTTTGCAAAACTTCAAGAGATAGAAACCGAGAGAAGAAAAAGAATTCGTGAACTAGAAGAACAATTAGAAAATCCCGATTTAACATTAGAAGAAAGAGAAGAGATTCAAAAACAAATAGAAGAAGAAAAAGATTATATTAAAAATCAAATAAAGGGCAAATTACTAAAAGAAGTTGAAGAAATTCAAGAAACAATAGATGATTTTGTAGAAAGTCTTAGTGATATATTGTCTCCATATTGGGATAAAGACGGACAAAATCGTAATTGGCAAAAAGAAGCTAGAGATGCCTTTACAGAACTACTACAAGAATTTCATACTTATATTCCAACAAAGATTGCAGAGTTTATTTCTAAATTAGTTCCCTTTAATTTTAAAATAAACCTTTTGGGTCTTGAAATTGATATTTTAAAACTTGCTACAAATCCTGGTTATGGAAAAGAATTGAAAGAACAGATTGCAGGTAAGAATTTTGTCACTCAAATAGTTTCTAAACAAAAACGATTAGCAGAGTTAAAGAAGGAAATAAAAGAGGGCGACTTTTCGGAAGAAGAACTTGCTGTTAAACAAGAAGAGATTGCTAAATTAGAAGAAGAGATACAAGATTTATACGATAAGAAATCAGAATGGGTTGATGGATTCTTTAAACTGATTCCAGAAGAATTTAGACAATTTGATGGTGAGTTTGGAGTTTTAGATGATGAGGCGAAAGCGAAACTAACTTGGAAATATATCAAGACTGAAATTAAAGCGTGGATTCAAAACGCACATATGAAAGCGTTCAATAAATTGATAGGTATTTTTGATAAGATTTGGAAGTTATTGGGTTTACCTAGTCTTCCTTTTAGTCAATTAACTGAAATCATGAATATGGATATAGGTGCATTGATAGAAGCTAAAGTTAAAATGATAAAAGAGAAGTGGGAAAAATCTAAACTTGGTCAACTACAAGACATAAATCAATTGAAAAGAGAAATTAAAGAGATTCAAGAAAAAATGGATGCTGATGACATCAGTATGGATGAACACATTGCATTAACAGAAGAACTAGAGAAGAAACAAAAAGAATTAGATGAAGCAAGAACAAAGTTTACTAAAGAACTTAGTGAATTTCATCAATCTATTTTAGATTCTATTTCAGAAATTAAAATCTTTGGCTTTGACATTCTAAAAATTATAGGTGGTAAAATAGAATCAACTACTGAATCAATAGAAGAAAAAATTGCTGAGATTGCAATAGAGTTAGAAGACTTTAAAATGAATTGGCATAAAAAGATTCTTTTTGGTTGGGTTAAAATAGTGAAGAAGTTCTTTAGTGCAATAGGATTAGGAAAGATATTTGAAGTATTGTTCTTAACATGGTGTGATTTCTTAAAACTAATTGGTATGCCAACAAACATCGGTCTTGCAGGATTATCAATTGCAGGTATTGCTACTGTAGTTTCAAAGAAAAAAGACGATGACCCAAGAGAAACAGATACATTCTCAATTAATATAGATGGAGTATCATACTCCACAGAATCAGGAAATGATGATGGTGTATCATATGCAGATGCAGATGGCGATAGAACAGAATATGGTGTCACGAGTGGCACAGGTTCACTACATGCATTTGTAGATGGAGTAGAAATTGATGAGGGCATTCTTCCTAATCAGATGCAGATTTCAGGAAATACAGTGACATTTAATACTGCACCAGCGATTGGGGCGGGAGTTTCTATAATTAAGATTTAATAAAGTTAAAGGAGAAGTATAAATAGTCCTATGGCAACAAGAGATTACATAAAACCAAATTCTTCAAAAGTAGTTGTAAAGAATGAATTTACAGATTTAGATATAATGTTTACAGCACATCCAATCTCGGGTGATATAACAACAAAAAAAGATTCAGATGCCGTTATGAGGTCCGTGAGAAATATTTTATTAACAAATAATTATGAAAGACCTTTCAAACCAAACTTTGGAGCTGATTTAAGGTCGCAACTTTTTAACTTACAAGGTCTTGGTGCAAGAAAAAGATTAAAAAGAAAAATAGTGGTCGCTTTAAGAGCATTGGAACCAAGAATAACAAACATTAGAGTTCAGTTTGGTAAAGTTAGAGATAACTCAATGGATATTGGAATTTTTTATACAATTATAAAAAGTGGCAGAAATCAAGAACAAGTAGTAAAAGTAAGTAGGGTACGATAATGGCAACAAAAAGTTCAAACATAATTGCAACAGATTTAGATTTTGATACAATCGCAAGTAATATAAAAACATATCTTAAAGGTCAGGAGAAATTCAAAGATTATAATTTTGAGGGTTCTAATCTTAATGTTCTGATAGATATGTTAGCATATGCACAGCATGTTGGTGGTCTTAACACTAACATTGCTGCTTCAGAATTATTTTTAGATTCAGCACAAATAAGAAAGAATGTAGTTTCTCGTGCAAAAGATTTAGGATTCGTTCCTGCATCTGAGAAAGCATCTTCTGCTGAAATAGAAGGTAAGATGGCAAATATAAGAAATGTAGATGGTACAATACCTACTGCAAATGATATGACTATGCCAAGAGGTCATAATTTTTCAACTATCTATGATGGCGTATCTTATAATTTTGTTAATACATCATCAGTTGTTCCTACAAGAGATGGTTTAAACTTTTCTTATCCTACAGTTGACCTCGTTCAAGGACAATATATAACAGATACATTCGTATTTGATAGTCAAATTAAAAACTCAAAATTCGTATTATCAAATGCAAGAGTTGATAGGTCTAAATTAGAAGTATCAGTAAACTCAAATGGAACAATCAATAAGTATTCACTATCAACAGATGTATCAACGATAACTAGTTCAACAAGAGTTTTTTATGCACAAGAAAATGAAGAAGGATTTATTGAAATATATTTTGGTGATGATGTTTTAGGTTTAGGTCTAAAAGATGGAGATATAATCAAAGCAACATATATCGCAGTAGATGAAATTCATGCCGATGGCGCTAAACATTTCAACATGTCAGATGCAATTAATGGATTTACAAATATAACCATAACAACTTTATCTAATTCATCAGGTGGTGCAGAAAAAGAAGACATAGAATCAATCAAGTTTAAAGCGACAAAGTTCTATACATCACAAAACAGATTGGTCACATTAAATGATTACAAAGCAAAAGTAAGTGAATACTATCCTAACGCAGATGCAGTCGCAGTATGGGGTGGTGAAGATAACGACCCACCACAATATGGTAAAGTATTCATATCTCTTAAACCACAAAACTCGGATTATCTTTCAGTTGCAGAAAAAACAGATGTTAAGAATAAATTAAATCAACTTAATATGATGACTGTAAGACCCGAGATAGTAGATGCAGAGATAGTTAAGATTCTACTTACAACAGTATTCAAATATAATAAGAATGAAACAACATTATCAAAAGGAGAATTAGAATCAGTGGTAAGAAACACAATAGTAAACTTTGATAATACAAATCTAAACAACTTCGATAGTATATTCAGACATTCTAATCTAGTAAAAACTATAGATGAGTGTAATGCATCTATACTATCAAACATAACAAATGTAAGATTAAGAAAAAGAAAATTAATTACTTTAGACAAGTCAGAAGGAATAGTCATAAACTTTGGGAATGGTTTTTACCATCCTAATGACGGCTATAACAAGGCTTCTGGCGGGATTTTAACGACAACAGGATTCAAGGTTGACGGAGATGTAGTAAATACATATTACTTTGACGATGATGGTTCTGGAGTTATCAGACGATACTCATTGAACGCATCAGGAGTAAGAGTCTTCGCAGACCAATCCGCTGGTACAATAGATTATACCGACGGAAAGATTTCGATTGATGCCATCAAGTTTACCTCAACAGTAAACAGTGACACATCGATAGATTTCACTGTATTGCCTTTATCAGACGATGTAGTTGCAATTAGAGGTTCTCTAATTGACATCAGTGTTGATGATATTAGTGTAAAAGGTGAAGTTGACACCATTAGTAGTGGTGAGAGTAGTGCTGGGGTAGGATATAATTCTACTTCCAGTAGTTCATATTAACTATGAGTAAAGTGGTCACGGTTTATGCCGTGAGTAGTTTCCCATTCAATTGGATTATAGGAGGAAAATAGAATGGCAGATAAGAAAATAACCGCATTAACAGAGATAGCCGCTGGTGATGTAAGCGCAGTAGATTTACTACACATCGTTGACAACCCAAGTGGAACTCCAGTTAATAAAAAAATGAGTCTTTCAAGATTGTTTAACAATCTACCGACTTACATTGCATTTGACGATGTTGAAACATTAGTTGATGCAGGCGCTATTAGTGCAACCAAAGCAGTATCATTGCTTGACCTTACAAGTGAAGGCGCTGATGTTGCATTTACACTTGCAAATGCTACAAGTGTTGGACAGTTAAAAATCATCGTAAGAAAAGACGATGGTGTGGCACACGAAGCGAATATCGCTGTCACAACTTGGACTGACCAATCAGTAGCTGCACCAGAAATCGTTTTAGAAACTGGTGGTGCATGTGTGTTAATCGCACTTGGTGCTGAGGGTTCATTAGTTTGGTACCCAATCAGTGTAGTTGGAACTGGCTCATCCGCAGCTGGTATATAATTACCATAGGATTTTAAATGGCATTTGAGAAACATATTGTAGATAGATTATCTACTCGATTACCGAGTTTACTACCTGAGCATATCAGGCAAGATTCTCCGGTATTCGAAATGTTTCTTAAAGCCTATTATGAATACCTAGAATCAGAAATAATAGTCCTCAAATCACAAGATGAATTAGAGGGCATCAGGTTAGAAGACGGTACCTCAGAAACAGCAGCTGCAGTGCTGATTGAAACAGGTACCGCTTCTGCCGAACCAGATGTAGCTACATCTAAATTAATATACGAATCAGAAAAGGAACCCTTTCAGGTAGGCGAATATATCTACGGCGAGAAAAGTGGTTCAGTCGCAAAGATTAATGTAATAAATGGTCTAACATTAATAATTGACACTATATCAGGAACAGGTTTTGCAGAAGAAGAAACAATAACAGGAAGAGATGGCAATTTAACAGGTATAGTTGAAACATATAAAGAGAATAGTGTTGTTGCAAACAATAGACTATTAGATTATTCAGATATAGACCAAACATTAGAAACATTCTTAAAATATTTTCAAAAAGATTTCATACCATCTCTAGATTTAAAAGATACACAAAACGCAAGATTAACATTAAAGAACATAGGTAGCCTTTACAAACAAAAGGGTACTGCTGAATCAGTTAAGTTCTTAATGAGATTACTCTATGGTCAAGATGCAGAAATAAAATATCCAATAGATGAAACAATATTTGCATCAGATTCAGCATACAGCGAAGAAAGAAGAGTTAGTATTACAATGGAACTTGGTGGAACACCAAAGGTAAATGATAAACTAGTTCAATACAATGAAACAGACTCATCAATTATAGATGCAGATGCAGTCGTAGAGTCTGTTCAAATTATAGATTTAGACAATAGAAAGTATGGACTTTCTATTTCATTGACACATAGAGGCGAGTTTGTTGAAAACAAAGAAGCTTGTTTAATTGACAGAGATGGTGTCACAATATACAAAGGAACTCTTAGAGGTATTGTATCAACTATAGACCCAACAAATGGTTCAATTTATATAAGTTTAGAAGACAACAGTGGTGATATATTAGATGAAGATGGAAATGGTTTCTTATTAGAAGAAACATCAACAGGGTCGATGTATGACTATCAAGATGTGATGAACTTCACAGGTGGTAAAACAGATACAAATACTTTAAGAGCAGATGCAAACATAACAGGTTTAACTAGAGGTGGAATTGAAAAGGTTTACATCGAAGACGGTGGACAAGATTATGTTTCAGGAGATATGATAGTCTTTGATGATGATGCAACTGGTGGTAATGGTGCAGAGGCGATTATTGGTTCAACAGGTGATGAGTTAATTCTAGAAGATGCTCTTGCATTTGAACAATATGAAATAACTGCAACTTCAAATCAAACTGTCTTTGGTGGTGTTAGTAATGGTGCCGCTGTAAGAGATGACCATGGTAAACCAATTGCAATAAACTTGATGCATGGTAAACTAGAAGTTCATATAGATGGTGTAGTTCAAGCACAATCAACATATTCATTCGCACCAGACAACATAACATTTACAACCAACCCTAACTTATCAGGTGGAGAAAGAGTAGAAATATTTACCGATAAGAGTAGGCTCTTAATGGAAGATGGTAATGAAATTCTTCTAGATGGATATAAAACTACTAACGCAGGAAGTATCACTTCAACAGACCAAAGAATTAGAAGAATTCAAATAACAAATCCTGGTGCAGGTTATGATAAATTGCCGTCAGTGTTTCCAGGTGGTTACTTATACTTTTCTGATATAACAGGATATCAAGTAGGAGAAAACATAACAGGTGGAACTTCAAATGCAACAGGAACTATTTTAAGATTAGACTCACAGAATAATAGAATTGTAGTTAAAAGGTCTAGTGCAAACGCAAATGTTTTCCAAACTGGTGAAACCATAACAGGTTCAAATTCATCTACTGCAAAAGCAAACACAAACGCAAAAGTATCTCCAGGAACAGGTGCTAAGATATACGCATGGTCATCACAAATTGGTGGTGTAGATAAACTTACAATAACAAATCAAGGTAATGAGTATGATGCAGATGCAGTTATTGATACTGCAACATCATATCATAATATGTTGATAACAACACCAAGTGGAACATTAAACAAAGATATAGTAATCACAGGAAGTAAATCAGGTGCAACAGCACAAGTTCAATCTTATGATACAATAAGACATATTCTTAAATATAAAAATCTTAATGGTATGTTCATCGAAGACGAACAAGTTAATTTTGAGAGTAGTGATAAATTCTTAATACTTAAAAATGACCCATATACTGCAAGAGGTAAAGTTGCAGGTGAGGGGTTAATGCATGATAGTTTCTTATCAGATAAAGGTTATGTTTCAGCTGAAGTAGGAAATATACAAGATAGTAAGTTCTATCAAACACACTCTTATATCATTAAAGTTGGTCAGAGTATTAATGACTATCGTTCAATTGTCAAAGACTTAGTTCATCCATCTGGTCATCTCTTCTTTGGTGAAGTCGCATCAGAATCTTTACTATTAGGAACATCGCATGATGGTGTAAAAGATACTCCATTTGAAGTTAATCCTGAAAACAATATGGTACCAAAAACTACATTCGTACCAACACTCATCATACCTACTCAGTTATCTGATAACATATTAATGGAGGATTCTCCTGATAATACATCAATAGGACCACTTATCAGAGTGTTAATGGAAGATGGAACACATCTATTAGGAAACGAAGAGGCAAGAGATAGTAGTGCAACTACATCTAAGGTAACTACTTGGATGTTGCATACACTGAAAACAGAAGTTGATGCACAAGGCATGATATTCCAGTTAAAAGATGCACAAGGAATAAACGCATCTACTGATACGATAAAGGGTGCAGGTCATGTCAACATATTAAACAGAACAGAATTTATTACTAATGCATTGAATACTAAACTCGATAACGAGATAGGTGCATCAAGTAGACCAGACATAACAGTTTTTGATACATTCGTGCAAAAATCTCCTAGAAGAGATGGTGCTGTGACTGTATTAAATCTTGAAACAGCAGACCACGATTACTATGTGAACAATACAAATGTTCCAACAAATAGTGATTATGGTAATGTCGCAATTAGACCTGCTGATTCAGGAAAAGTATTTCAATTTTGGGAACCGTCAGAAGAGATACTAATATTAGAAGATGGTTCCAAAATACAAAACGAAGAACCTCTAAACTATGTTAGATTTGACCCATTCAATAGAGATTTGCATGGCGAAAGAATATGTTTAGAAGATGATTCAGGAGCTTTCTTATTAGAAGATGCTACAGTTCCTGAAACAGTAGAGTATTTCGTGACCGAAAGGTCAATAGAATTGGATAATCCTTTCATTTACTATGAGAATGGTGATAGAATGATTACAGAAGATAATAATATCTTGCTTAAAGAAGAGTCAGGTGAAACTGCTCATACTTTCATACCATTAGGTCCAACTTTAAGGACACTAAATAAGATTGCATTCCAAAATTGTTATAAGATTTCTTATTACATTTTAGATGAAACACAATCGAGTGATACTGAAGCAGATAAATTACTTATGGAAGATGGCATAAGTGCTATTCTATCAGAAACTTCCGTACCAGAAGGATTAAGTATTAAACAGATGAGTGACATGACAGGCAACCTATATGTTGATGATATAGACGAAAAATCTCGTAAAAGAACAAACATCGCATTTAGTTCCTATGTTAATTCATCAAATATTACAAATAGTGCCCTTAATGCATTATAAATAATAGAACAACTAGATAAATAACTTGGAGTTATAAGAAAAATGGCAGCAATAATCACAGAAAAATTTAGAACGCATAATGCCAAACAGTTCATTGAAGACTTTTCAGAAAGTGGTCAATCGAATTATGTTTTCATTGGGCGTCCTCACGCATGGTCAGATGACACGAGTCCACCTGCACCTGCAAACTCGGAACTAGAAGAAATACAAGCATATGAAGATATGATTGCTTTGAAAAAAGTTTCTTCTACAGATATATCACACGGTATCGTAAGATACAATTGGACAACAGGAACTAAGTATGACGAATGGAGACATAATTACTCTTCTTCTAATACTACTAATGTCACTAATGTATCAAACTTTTACGATGGAAGAGGTTATATAATAACTGATGAATTCAAAGTATATAAATGTTTAAAAACAGGTATGTCTGGAGGTTCAACAGTAAACTCTACCGTGAAACCAACACATACAAGTATTGCAGTAGAAAGTGATGGATACATGTGGAAATTCATGTATTCTGTAATCGCTTCAGATGTAATCAAATTTGTAACCAACGACTTCATACCAGTCAAAACTTTAGGTGCTAAATCTGCTGTCGCAGGTTCTGGTACAAATGGTGGGTATGGAACTACTGCAACAGACGATGGTTCTGCTCAGTGGGATGTAGAAAACGGCGCTGTAGATGGCGCAATTTATCATTATGTAGTTACCGCTGCCGGTTCTGGCTACAATAATGGTTCAACAACTACATTTACACTCGATGTTAATGTTGAAGGTGATGGCTCAGGTGCTATCGCAACATTATCATTTGCTAGTGGTGCTTTAAGTTCAGTTGTATTTAAAAACACAAGTTCATATGGAACAGGTTATAAGAGGGCATCGTTCCCAACATTAAATTCTGCTATATCAGGATTAACTGCTGGTTCAGGTGCTTCAATAACACCAATCATATCACCAATCAATGGTCATGGTGCAAACCCAATCGAAGAATTAGGTGGAAACTATTGTATCGTCAACTCTAGATTAGAGTTTGGTGAAGGTTCAGGTGATTTCCCTGTAGATAACGATTTCAGAAGAATTGGTCTTATTAAGAATCCAGTTCAATCATCTGATAGTGCTATCGCAACAGGTTCTTCTATGACTGCAACAAATCAATTAACAGTTGCAAGTGATACAAATATCTCAGTTGATGATATTCTTACAGATGCCGCTTCAGAATCAGCAACAACTGCTAAAGTAAGAGTTGTTTCTAAAAAGGGCAGTAATGTAATAACAACTTTACCTATGGTAAATTCAGGTGGTGAATATGTTGCATTTGCAAATTCAGATGAAGTATTTGTAAATGGTGCAGGAACTAAATCTACAGATGTCACAGGAAGTGGTGTATCAACATCTCATCCAGAGATGACAAGATTTACAGGTCAAATTCTCTATGTTGAAAATAGAGGTGCAGTCACAAGAGCTGCTGACCAGATAGAAGATATTAAACTTATTATTGAAATGTAATTATTGTCTCCTTTAGGGAGACATAATTATTTAAAACTTTTTAAAGAAGAATAAACTATGTCAGAGAAAACAGACTTAAATATATCACCATACTACGATGATTACACAGAAGATACTAATTACCACAAGGTTCTGTATAGAGCAGGTAGACCACTACAGGCAAGAGAATTAACTCAATCACAATCTATATTACAAAATCAAGTTCAGAAATTTGGTAATCACTTCTTTAAAGAAGGTTCAATAGTAAATGGTGCTCAAACAGACATCGATATGGATGTCGAATATGTAAAAGTCGATGCAACAAACCCTAACACATCAGGAACTACTGATGTCACAACATACTTATCTAGTTCTGTAGGTAAATTATATAAGGGAGAAACATCTGGTGTTATTGGAGAAGTAGTCACAACAGTTGCTCAAACAACAACAGAACCAGATACTCTTATTGTTAAGTATCTACAACAAGGAACAGATGGAACAGCTACTGCAAATCCATCACAAAGATTTAGTGCATCAGAAGAGATAAGTGAAGTAACCTTAAATGCTTCTGGCGTATCATCTTCTGCATCAAATAACAACGAATTTAAAGTCAAACAGTCTGGTGATACACCAGTTGGTCGTGCATCTATCGCTAAAATCGCAGAAGGTGTAGTATTTGTAAGAGGTTTCTTTGTTAAAGTATCACCACAAACAGTAGTATTAGAAAAATATAATGGTAAACCTTCTTATAGAATTGGTCTAGACATTACAGAACAATTAATTACTTCTTCAACAGATACAAGTCTATTGGATAACGCACAAGGAACCACTAATGAGAACGCACCAGGCGCTGATAGACTCAAATTTACACTAACATTCAACAAGTATAGTCTAACTGATACGACAGACACCAATTTTGTAGAATTGGGTAGAGTTAATCAAGGTGTTATAGAGTTAGAAACAACAAAACCAATGTATAGTCACATTGAAAACACACTTGCAGAAAGAACATTTGATGCAAATGGTGATTTTGTGATGAAACAATTTACACATTCATTTAGAGAACACTTAAACGATGGTTCTTTCAATAGAGGATTCTATGAAGCATATCAAGGTGGTAAAGAAGAACAATTTGTTATGCAAATCTCTCCAGGAAAAGCATATGTTAAAGGTTACTCAATAGACAAGACAGGAACAACTAACTTAAATTTCAATAAGGCAAGAACAACAGCTACTTTATCTAACGCAAACACACCTGCGAGATTAGGAAACAAATTAAGAATAAATGATGCTCATGGATATCCAGAATTTGGAGATTCAACTGCAACATCATCATATAACCCTATTCATATATTTGATACTGCACCAACAACAAATGGAACATTAGAAGTATATGAAAGTGCAAACAGTGTTGGTCATATTGGTTACGCAAGAGTTAGAAACATAGACGAACATTCATCAACTTACGATAATTTGTATCTATTTGATATTAAGATGTTTACTATGATAAACATTGCTGTGACATCAGGCAATTTTAAAACAGGGGATAAAGTCACAGGTTCAGTATCAGGTGCAACAGGTATAGTTGCATCAACCAAAGCTGCTGACGGAACTGTTTCTACACATGAAAACGCAAGTGCAAACTTTGTTATGTTGCATGATGTTGTAGGAACATTTACAACAAACGACCAATTATCAATCGAAGGTCAAGGAACATATTCATCTAGTAATACTATCACTTCTATAAGAACTTTCCAAATGGAAGATGCGAGAGGTGTTGGTCAAATTAAATCTAGTGAAACTGGTGCAACAGAAAACTTTACTGCTAATGTTGCAACAGACCACGATAAACTTATATCAGGTCTCGCAACAATTGCCGCTAATGGTGCAATCACTGGTGTAGGAACTAGATTCTTGACAGAACTAAGAAAAGGTGATATTATTCTTGATGGCGCAGGCGCCGCTCAAATAGTCAATACAATAACTGATAATGCAACTGCTCAAACAGTCGCAACTTCTAGTGTTGGAACTGCAACTCTAGTTAATCTTTTAAGACGAAGAGCTAAACTTTATAATCAAGACCAATCTGCATCTATCTTTGCATGGCCTAGAGATAAAGTTTCTGCAAATACACCAACAGCAAATACAGTTAGATACCAAAAAGAATTTACAGTTAGTGCAAGTGGTACTATTACATTAACAAAAGAATCAGGCGAAAGTTTTGGTGCTGTAAATAATGACAACTATCAATTTGCAGTCGTAAAACAATCAACTAATGGAAGTAGAACAAGAAACAATGGTGTAGTATTACAAGGTGATGACTTGTCATCTTTAAATAATACATCTGGAGTTTGCACAATTGGTAATGCTAATGACCAAGGTGCAATCGTAAGAGCATCTTATACAGTTACCATAACAAATCCAATTAAGAAATCAAAAGAGTTGCGTGAGAGTAGGGCAGTAAAATATAGTAAGAACAACGCACACGGAGATAATCCAAGATATGGAACTGCATATGATAACAAAGAATTATCACTTGGTGTTTCAGATGTATATGCAATAAGAGGAATATACGAAGGAATTCCAGGCGGACTTACAAACAGTAGTCCAACACCACCTAACGCAGTAATAAACGAATCATCAGGAACTCCTGCAACAGGTAATGTTATTAAAGGACAAACATCAGGTGTTCGTGCAAAACTTATAGACTACAATGGTGATGATACAACATCTTACTTCTATTATTTGGGAGATAGTAAATTCACAGCAGGTGAAACAATCGTAGATGAAACATCAGGTGCGATTGCAACATTAACATCAATTGGAAGTAATTCACCAGAAATTACAAACAGATATTACTTAGACAACGGACAAAGAGATGGTTACTATGACCACGCAAAACTTGTTTTAAAACAAGGACAAACAACACCCAACAATCAAATACTAGTTATATTTGACTATTTCACAGGTGGTTCTGGTGATTTCTATGATGTAAGTTCATATACAGATGCTGGTATAAAATATAAAGATATTCCAAACTTCTCTCCAAATAAAGTTGACATAGGTGGTTTTGAACCAGATGGACAATTTGAACTTGCAGATGCAGTTGATTATAGACCATCAGTTGGCCAATTATTTGGAAATGCTAATTTTGGTTCAAACTCTTATGTTTACGACCAGACTGCAATTCTTGATTTAAGTGATTATGGAACAAATGGTAATGGTGCAGGTATATTAATATCACCTTTCGCTTATGAAGCAAGAAGTTTCGAAGCGATTAGAGAGAATATCGATACAAACTTTGATGATAGTGTAGATACTAGTGCCGATATATCATCAGCAAAACCTTCTTATTCAAGATGTCCATTACCAACATCAATGACTAAAGGTAATATAAGTTTCTATGTTCCTAGAATAGATAAAGTCTTCTTACATAGAAGTGGTGAATGGGTTGTATCACCAGGAAATCCTGGCATAACACCTCAAAAACCTAATATAGTTGATGATGCATTAGAAATGTTTGAGTTATTCATTCCACCATTTACACAAGATTTAAAGAACATTAGAGTTAAATCAAAAGATTACAGACGATTTACTATGGGTGATATTGGTAGAATCAACCAAAGAGTCACAACATTAGAAAGACTTACTGCATTATCACTATTAGAAAAAGATACACAAACAAAACAGATTTTAGATGCAGATGGATTTGATAGATTCAAATCAGGATTCTTAGTAGATAACTTTAGAGGTCATAAGATTGGTGATGTCACACATGAAGATTATAATGTTGCGATAGATACTAAACTAGGACAATTAAGACCTAAAGGTTACAGTCAGTTCTTTGATATAGAATTGAATACATCTTATTCAACAGGATATCAAAAGACTGGTGATTTAATAACATTACCATATACACAAATAGAGTATGCTAAAAATGATAAAGCATCAAGAGCTCTTAATGTAAACCCATATCATGTATTCGCATTTATAGGTAATATTAAACTTACTCCAGAATCAGATATATGGAATGATACAGAACAATTACCAGAAGTTAGAATTAATAGAGAAGGTAACTATGACGCTGTTCTTGCCGAAAATGAGAACTCATTAGGAACGGTTTGGAACGCATGGCAAACAACATGGGTTGGTGAACCTGTTGTTGTAGATTCAGAAGTTTTATCTTCATCAGGTGGTTCATGGCAAGGTGACCCAGCTCAAGGCGGCACATGGCAAGAAGGACAAGATATAGTAAGAGAGATTACAGAAACACCTGAAACACAAACTAGAACAGGTGTTAAAACATCAGTCGTAGAAGAATTTGTAGAAACAAGAAACGATAGAATAGTAAGTGTGACTGTTGTACCTTTCATTAGAAGTAGAGAAATTAAAATAGAAGGAACAAACTTAAAACCACTTACAAATCACTATGTATATTTTGATGGTATCAGAGTTGACCAATATGTAAGACCCGATTCAGCTACTTACTCATCAGATGGTTCAACTACAACAGTAGCTGCTACTATTAAAACAGATGGTAATGGTAAACTTATATGTCATTTCAATATACCTAATGACCAATATCAAAGATTTCCAACAGGACAAAGAGAAGTTAGACTAACATCTGATGCAACTAATATTCCTAATCCAGATTCTTATGCAAGTTCAATATATCAAGCACAAGGATTATTACAAAGTTCACAAACAGAAGTTGTATCTACAAGAAATGGTAGAATAGTTCTTGAAAGATTAACAGGCGAAAGAAGTATATCAAGACAAGGTGAAAGATTAAATGTTGTTGGTGATGGTTCATTACCACCACCTCCACCAGTTGCGCCGCCACAACCAATTGCGCCGCCTCCACCTCCGCCTAAAGCGACATTACCAATTCAAGTTCCGCCGCCAGCGCCTTCGCCTACACCAGTTCCGGCACCAGTGCCTGCACCGGCACCAGAACCAACTCCGGCACCAGCGCCGCCACCAGAATTACCACCTCTTGAAGACCCAATACAACCTGGTGATGATTTTGAACTGTTCGATGGTCCAAGAAGATGGAGAAAAGGTGAACCAATGCGTTGGGATGACCCATTGGCAGAATCATTCTTAATAGAATCAGATGGTGGTGCGTTTATAACATCTATAGATGTTTACTTTAAAACTAAATCAGATAGTATGCCTGTTTCAGTTGAAATTAGAAACATGGTAAATGGTTATCCAGGACAACAAGTTTATCCATTCTCAGTTGTGACTAAAAATCCTGCTGATGTAAATACATCAACAGATGGTGCAACTGCAACAACATTCACATTTGAATCTCCAGTATATCTAGAAGACGGAAAAGAATATTGTTTCGTAGTATATACTAACTCAACAGATTATGAATGTTTTATTTCTAGAATGGGCGAAACAGATTTAATTACAGGACAAACAATATCAGGACAACCATATGCTGGTTCATTATTCTTGTCGCAAAACGCATCTACATGGACAGCAGAACAAACAGATGACCTTAAATTTACTATTAGGGCTGCTAAATTTACAACAGATGCATATGCAAATGTCGTATTTGAAAACGCACACTTACCAGAATCAAGATTACAAAACAATTCAATAGAAACTGTAAGTGGAAGTTCTAAAGTTAGAGTTTACTCTTACTCTCATGGACTATATGATGACGATTCAAATGTCGTTATATGGGGAGTAGAAGGAGATAAAGAAGATGCGGCCTTAACAATTACAGTTGGTTCGACAACCGGAACACCAGCAGCAGCTACTTACTCTAATCTAGACCTTGCAACTACTAGTAGTGCGACCGGAGGTGGTCTTACTGTTGGTGGTTATACAGTAAACGGTAGTAATGTTGTTACCGCAATAACAATCAGTAATCCAGGTTATGGTTATACAGTTGGTGAAACAATAACAGTCACAGGATTAAACAATAGTTCAAGTTGCACATTTACAGTCGCATCAATTGGAGACACATTGGGTGGAATTCCAGTTGGAGCTATAAATCAAGCATTTAGTGCTATATCAGATTATGATATAGATTCATTTGCTGTCACACCAGATTTAACAAGTTATGGTTTAGATTATTCAAACGCTATTGAATCCACATTGGGTGGTGGTGATGCATCGTATATGACTAAAAACTTATACTATGATGTGTTGCATACAATGATACCATCTCTAACATACAAAGATTGCACATTATATTCAAGTGTAAGAAGAACAGGGACAAACAGTCCACAAAAACCTACCACTGATAATACAGAAGGACAAGCATTAGATACAACATACACATTGCGTTCTGATAGTGATTTCATAACATTGAATGATAACCAATATTTTGATAAACCAAGTATTGTTGCTTCAAGTATAAATGAAACACAAGAGTTGACAGGTGGTAATACAAACAAATCATTTGAATGTAGATTACAGTTCTTCACTAAAAACCAAAACTTATCACCAGTTATTGATGTTGGAACAATTGGTTGTATAGGTATTATGAATAGAATTAATAATGTTGATTCAAGTTCTAATACTCCAGTCACATATATTCCATCTACTGAACCAGATGGCGACAATAACGCAATGGTTTATATGACAAGAAAAGTTAATTTAAAAAATCCTGCAACTTCATTAAAAGTTATTGCAGATAACTTTAGACCACCAGAAACAGATTTAAAATTCATGTATAAACTTATAAAGAATGATGAAACTGTTCCTGTTGATGATTTGGGTTGGGAATATTTTAACACAACTGGAATTGATGACTCATCAATAGAACAAGATGGAAGAAACTTTAAAGAGTATGAATATACTGCTGATGGTTTACCAGAATTTACAGGATTTGCAGTTAAGGTTGTTGGACAATCTTACAACACATGTGTTGCTCCGATAGTGACATCATTGAGGTGTATTGCACTGGCATAATTATGAGTAAATATATAACTGTAGAAGGACATAGTGATATTGTAAGAGATGAAACTTCTCAGGCAATAATAAACACTGATACAGAACAATATAGATTGGTGATGAGAAGAAGAGAACTGATGAGAAGTCAGAAAAATGAAATAAATACTCTTAAACAAGAGGTAACAGAAATAAAAGATTTATTGAAAGATATTATAGAGAAATTACATGGCTAAAACAATAGACAACTTCGCAACAATAGAAGATTTTAGAAAGACTTATAATGAACTCGCATATGATGTGGGTGAACTTTCTGGTCTTAATGACGCCCTAAAACTTGGTTCAAATGATACTCTTGTAGATGCAATTAATGAATTGGATAATAAACAATTCTTCTTACAAGAATTTGTATTTGTTGCAACAACAAACCAAGTTACCTTTAGTGGTGCAGATGCCGCTGGAAACAGTTTAATATATAAGAAAGACCACATACAAGTTTATCAAAATGAAAGACATTTAGTAGAAGATGTAGATTACATTGTTGGAAGTTCTGATGGTGCAGGTGCTTATTTGGCAATAACACTACAAGGAACTTATGCATCTGGCCAAGCAAATGCAATGGCTGCTAATGATAGACTTACCATATATTCATACACTGGTGCATTTATAGGAACTGAAATTAGTGGTTCAGCATCAACATTCTTCCAGAAGAGTGCAGAGAATACAATCTATAATACAAACGCAAATGGTGTTATTCTAAATGGTGATAACTCATCTGCTACAACAATTTTAGAATCTGGATATAAAATCCAACTTGCAGGTGCGACTTATGGAGAAGATAATCTAACACTTGCATCAGGCAAAACAATGTCTGCACCTACAGTGACAGACGGAACTGCAACACTTACAGGTGGCACTTTAACTGCTACTGCTTTAGACATATCTGGTGATATAGATGTAGATGGCACAACTAACTTAGATGCAGTTGATATAGATGGAAATGTTGATATGGCTGGCACATTAGATGTCACAGGCACTACAACAATAGCAGGTCAGTTTGTTGCAAATGGTGATATAGATTTAGGTAATGCAATATCAGATACAATCTCATTTGGTGGAACTGTTGATACAAATATAACACCATCTTCAAATGATTCAGGTAAAGTTGGTATCTCAACTAGAAAATGGGACGAGATGCACGCTACAGATTTTCATGGTAATCTAACAGGTAATGTCACAGGAAATGCATCTACGGCAACTGCATTAGCAACTGCAAGAAATATATCAGGAGTTGCTTTTGATGGTAGTGCAAACATTACTTTAGATACAGATGACATCGGTGAAGGTTCAAGTAATTTATACTTTACAAACACAAGAGCAGATACAAGAGCAGACGGAAGAATTGGTGGTTCTGCATTATCAGCACTCGCAGATGTTAATTATACGAGTTCTCCAACCGCAGGTCAAATACTAGTTTGGGATGCAAGTAATAATTATTGGGAACCTTCAAACAATTCAAATACAACCGATTCTGTATCAGAGGGTTCAAACAATTTTTATTTTTCAGATGATAGAGTGAACGCTGTTATTGTTGCAGGTAGTGGACTTGCAAAAGCGTATGTTGATAATCCAGATGGTGGTGCTGATACAGTATTAGATGGTCAGACAACTTTAAGCGTGAATACAAGTAATGGAGTTAAGTTAGATGGCGATGATGTTGAATTAGATTACAGTGTTATAACTGATTCAGATTTAACTAGTGGTTTGCCGAGTGGTTCAGGTAAATCAGTTGGTCATTTATACTTTTTAATATAATGATATGTCAGACGATATTTTTATAAAACATGGTTTAGGAGCCTTTCAGCAACCATACATAGCAAGAAATCCGGTTAATGCACAAGAACCGAATATTAGAGCAGCTCAACAACCTACAATTAAAAACGCTCAACAACCTGTAATTAGGGACCAACAAGAACCTAATATAAGAAATACTCAACAACCATCAACTTATAATCATAGAAGTCCTTTGACATATGACCATAGGTCACCTTTTACATATCAACATAGAACTCCTTCTAGACAACCAGGAACATATCAGGCAAGACAACCATTAACATATGACCATAGAAGTCCTTCTACATACAGAAATCCTGTAATATACAGAACACCTGCTACATATGACCATAGGTCACCATTGACTTATGACCATAGAAGTCCATTCACATATCAACATAGGTCGCCACTTACTTATGACCATAGGTCACCTTTTACATATCAACATGCAAGTCCTTATATTGCGAATGGTCAACAACCTACAATTAAGAACGCACAACAACCAAACATTAGAAACGCACAACAACCAAATATCAGAAGCGCACAAGAACCTAATATAAGAAACTCGCAAACACCATACACTTATAATGTTCAGACACCATCTATAACACAATCACCTTTAATATATGATGCGATAGATGGCGATACAACAGGTCCTTCTGGTTCGGCATCGGGTTGGGGTCCTTCTCATTCTAGTCAAGCATGGATTACTTGGCAAAGTAGAACATCAATGACTGGCCAACCTCAAGCATTTGCATCAATGGGTTTTGCTTATCAAACTTCTGCAACAACTGCTCCATTATCAGGAACTAGTTCAGCAAGCACAAGAGGAGATGTTGAAGTTAAATGGTATGGTGGAACTAATGCCGCTTTTGCAACAGTCTATTATGACTTCATTCAATTATATGATAATGGTCAGAACCCAACAATAGATGATACATGGGCTTGGGATTTTAAATATGACCATCAAGTAAGTGGAAGTTCTACAAATAGTGTAGTAGGTGGTAGTAATAATAGTGGAAGTTATGGTGCCAATCAGGCAAATGGTGGTAACCACACAAACGGAGCTTGGGTATCTTTATATACTGGTTCATCTAGTGCTGGTTCATATAATGGAACGGTAACTCAAAAACATACACAATGGTTGGCTCAAACTGCATCTTCTGGTAGCGGTAGTGCATTTTCAAGAAGTTTAGGTACTAATTCTTATGATATTAGAATTACTAAATCTGGTGAAACTACAATTTATACAAACTATACTCATGGTGCTGTTAATTGCACTGCGAATAGAGGAATAATGGAACCGTAAGATGGCAGTAGGACAACAACCAACTAATACTAGAACTCCGAGTATAGGTCAAGCAAGACAACCAGCGACTTATAATCATAGAAGTCCTTTTACTTATCAGCATAGGTCACCATTTACTTATCAGCATAGGTCACCATTTACTTATCAGCATAGGTCGCCGTTTACTTATCAAGCACAAGAACCTAATATCAGAAGCGCACAACAACCAAATATTAGAAATCAACAAGAACCTAATATAAGAAATGCACAGGAACCTAATATAAGAAACCAACAAGAACCTAATATCAGAACTTATCAGATTACTGCTAACCAAAGAGCGCCTGTAAACGCACAAGAACCTAATATTAGAAACAAACAATCTCCATATATTGCAGTAAGTCAAACTAGTATTCAAACTCCTAGTATTGCAGATGCACAGGAACCTAATATTAGAAATCAACAAGAACCTAATATTAGAAATACACAAGCAACAGTCACATATCAACATAGGTCACCTACGACTTATAATCATAGGTCGCCGTTTACTTATGACCACAGAAGTCCATTTACATATGACCATAGAAGTCCTTATATTGGACAACAAACAGGTCAAGGGCGTAGACCTATTACACAAGTTGCTAAAGTTAAGGGTGTTTTCATGAAAACAGGACCATCTGTTGAAAAAGTTTCACAAGCTTTTGTCAAGAAAGACAACACAGGACCTACAGGAACAACAGAAAAAATACACCAATCTGTCCCTACGGCACAGTTTAGTGATTAAAATCGTATAAATAGTTGTATGGCTATTATCGCAAATTTATTTATTGACCAAGGAACAGACTTCGAAGTTGTTGTCGATGTCAATGATGCAACAGGTACAGTTCTTAATTTGACTGGATATACATCTGTTGCTCAAATCAGAAAGACATATGGTTCTTCAAATGTTTCTACATCATTCACAACTAATCATGGAACTCCAGCAAATGGAAAGATAACACTATCTTTAACTGATACACAAACAAAAGCTTTAGATGCAGGAAGATATGTTTATGATTTAAACATAACTAGTTCAGGTGGAAAAACTACAAGAGTCGTTGAAGGTCAAGCAATATTAACACCAGGAGTCACACGATGACAATAAAAGGCGTAGTAAACAGAGTCGCTACTATTGGTGGCACACTATCAAACACAACAAATCTAAGAGTCAAACAAGTATCTCTTGGAGGGGGTTCTGATTTATCTGCTAAAAGTATTCAAGAACTTTCAGATGTAAACGCATCAGAAACAGATGAAGGCCTTCTCAGCTATAATTCAACCACCGATAAGTGGGAAACAACCACTAACATCGATGGTGGAACATTCTAATCATATAAATAGTTTATAACAATCAAGGTGTCATTCAGTGAGGCACGACCCACATGTGAGTGGACTGTTTTATAATGCATCTTTCTCGGACAGTGAAGAGAAAAAAATTAATTAATTAATATATTTTTTCGTAGGAGAAAAAAATGGCAACAGTAATTCAAATTAAACGAAGCACAGGTTCAAGCGCCCCAGCAACATCAGATTTAGCTGAAGGCGAATTGGCTTATGTTCAGGATAGGTCGAATTCTGGCGCTGGCGCAAAACTTTACATCGAATCAGTAGATTCAGATAACTCTACCGCATTAATCCAAGCGATTGGTGGTAAGTATTATACTGATATGCTTGCTGGGTCGACTGCAACTCCTGCCGACTTCTTAGTTGGTAATAGTGCATCGACTGGTGGTACTTTAAAACTTATGGAAGATACCGACAACGGTTCTAACTTCGTAGGTCTTAAAGCTGCAAACGCTATAGGTAGTAATGTCACATTTACATTACCTAGTGCTGACGGTTCGGCTAACCAAGTAATTGCAACAGACGGTTCAGGAACCCTATCTTTTGCTTCAACAACTTCGACCATCGCAGGTGCGACTGATACTAATATCACGACTCCCGCTGATGCGTCCTTATTATTTTATGACACTGGCACATCAAAATGGATTGATAATGTCATGTCAGGTGACGCTACTATCACAGATGGTGGTGTATTAACAATCGCAAATGATGCCGTTGAACAGGCTATGATTGCAGATGACGCCGTTGGTGCAGACCAACTTGCAGCTTCTTCTGTTGTTATAGGTTCAATTGCAGCTGGAACTCTAGTAATAGAGTCAGAAGGTATTGGGTCTAACGACAACGATACAACTATTCCAACATCTGCTGCTGTTAAAGATTATGTAGATACAAATGTTACCGCTCAAGACCTTGACTTTCAAGGTGATTCAGGTGGTGCATTATCAATCGACTTAGATAGTGAAACACTTTCTATCGTTGGAACATCTAACGAAATCGAAACTGCTGGCTCAGGTAATACAATTACAGTTGGATTACCAAACGATGTTACCATTGGTCAACATCTTGTAGTCACAGGAAACTTAACTGTTAATGGTACAACTACAACAGTTAATTCAACAACTACAACAGTAGATGACCCAATCTTTACGGTTGGTGGTGATTCTGCTCCAGGCTCTGACGACAACAAAGACAGAGGTATTGAGTTTAGGTATCACAATGGTTCAGCTGCTAAAGTTGGTTTCTTTGGTTATGATGATTCAACTAATAAGTTTACATTTATCGCAGACGCTACAAATACTTCTGAGGTATTCTCAGGAAGTGCTGGTGATGTCGCATTTGGTGGCATAACTGCAACTACAATTAGTGGTTCAGGTTTAGCTTTATCAGGTTCAATAACATCAGTAGATGGTTCTGCTCCAACAGATGGTCAGATTCTTATGGGACATTCTTCAAATGGAGATATGCAATTAGGAACAATCACAGTTGGTGAAGGACTTGATATAACTAACGGCGCTGGTGCGATTACGCTTGCTGGTGAAGATGCAACTACTTCTAATAAAGGTATCGCTTCTTTTGCTAGTGCAAACTTTACAGTATCAAGTGGTGCAGTATCAATCACTGCTATTGATGGCGGGACATTTTAATTAACGCTATACAATAGGAGGAAGATATGGCAACAGTTATTCAGTTTAAGAGAAGTTCTACTCAGAATGATACGCCGGCGACTAGTGATTTAGCACTAGGCGAATTGGCTGTCAATACCTACCACGGTAGGGTTTACACTGAGAAAAATGATGGTTCAGCTGCAATCGTAGAAGTCGGTTCAGTTCCAGCATCTTTAACTATCAATGACGCTATAACTTTCCCAACCAGTGATGGTTCAAGTGGACAAGTTTTAAAAACCAATGGTTCGGGAACACTTTCATTCGGAAGTGTTGGTGGTTCAGGACTAACAATATACAAATATTCAATTACAAGTAATACAACAGCTATTACAGGTAATGATGATGATTCAAATTCATTGTCATATACGCCAGGTAATGAACAAGTATATTTGAATGGTGTAAAACTAATAGATGGTGGTGCAGATTATACTGCCACCAACTCCACAACTGTCACCTTAGCGGCGAACGCAATAAATGGAGATGTAGTAGAAGTTGTAGTATATTCATCCGTTGACTTAGTTCAAGGATATTATACTGCTTCGGCTTTAACAACAACTAATGCAAACCAAGTATTGAGTTCAAACGCAGTTGCGAATAAAGCAATCAAGTATGTGTTGTGTGCAACACATGCTAGTGCAGGCACCCATGCTGCTGAAGTATTGTTAATCAATAATGGTTCAAATGCATACTTCGTTCAATACGGAGATGTATTTTCAACCGCATCGTTATTTTCGTTGAGTGCAGATATTAATTCAGGAAACATGAGATTACTTGTGACTCCTGTTAATACTAATACAACGATTGACACTTTCCAAATAAGACATTCATAGGAGGATGAGAAATGGCTATAACTAAAAGTTTTAAACTCGCAGAGTTGATTAGACACCTTTCTTATGACTCCACAACTGATAGTATTACTACAGCTAAATCCATGTCAACTAAAGAAAGAACTAGAGGTAATGCTACTAAAACAGCTACAACTCAGTTCAATTTAGATACATTTGCACATGCAACATTTAGAGCTGCAAAATACATCATTGCAATGTCTAGAGGAAGTGATTTTCACTCTACAGAAATAATGTTAGTCCATGATGGCTCTGCTGTCACATTGACACAATACGGCACATTAAAGGATGCGACAATAGCGACATTCGATGCTGACATATCAGGAGATAATGTCAGATTAAGATGCACACCAGCATCAAGTTCATCGAGTGTAATTAAATTCGAAAGAATTTTGGTAGACGCTTAATAAATAAAACACTTTGTTTAAGGGGACTTACGAGTCCCCTTTTTTTTCTTTCAAATATCAAAATATCATAAATAGTTAGCATGGCAACTAAAGCAAAATTTTATGCAGATTTGGGATTGCATTCCTCAACTGAAGCATCACAAATAGATGGTAATTTAACTGTAGCAGGCAATTTAACAGTCACAGGAACGACAACAACAGTTAATTCAACAGTGACATCAGTTGGTGATTCTATGTTTGAATTTGCAAACCAAAATACTAGTGCCGATTTAATTGATATTGGTTTCTATGGAAATTATAATGATGGATTATCAGATGGTGGTGCATCAGAATATACAGGACTTTTTAGAGATGCATCAGATTCAACTTGGAAATTGTTTGATGGTTTAGAAGCGGAACCTTCAACAACAGTAAATGTATCTGGAACAGGATACGCTCTTGCTGATTTAACATTAGGAGATTTAACTGCAACTACATTAACAGCTGCAAGTTTATCATATCCTTCAAGTGATGGTTCTGCGAATCAAATGCTTATCACAAACGGTAGTGGAACATTATCGTTTACTAATCAACCACTTACAACAGGGACATTGACTACAACATCTACAAGTGCAACAACTTTAGATAGTATCGCAGTTGCAACTTATAGAGGTGCAAAGTATTCAGTCACAGCGTCAGATGCTACAGGTGGTGTTTATCAGATAACAGAGATTCATGTTATTCATAATGGTTCAGCCGCATCTATAACTCAATTTGGAACAGTCCTACAAGGAGGTTCTACTGAATTGGGAACATTTACCGTAGATATTAATAGTGGAAATCTTAGACTTAGAGTTGCAAGTGCATCTTCAAACTCAACAGTTTATAAGTTTAAGAGAATAGACCACGCAGTATAAAAAAATAAGATTAATTAAAAAGATACTCATCGGAGAACAGAAAGTATCTATAAATAATAGAGTTAGAAGACTTACTTAAAAGAAAAGGACACATAAATGGCAACAACAAACACATTTGTAATCGAATATGGTCTATCAGTAGGTTCTACAGAAGTAATAAATTCATCAGGTAAAATAATCGCAAGTGCGTTGTCAACAATAGACACTGATGATATAACAGAAGGTTCAACCAATGTTTACTATACTTCTGCAAGATTTAATAGTGCGTTTGATACAAGATTAAGTAATGCTACTATTGACGGAGGAACCATCTAATGACCGCAAAGAATTTCATAATCAAGAATGGATTAACTATAGGCACTACAGAGGCTATAGATAGTTCAGGAGATTTAACGGCAGCTGCATTTGGAACAGCTGCAAATGAGGCAATTGATGATAGAGTCAATGCCCTTTTAACTGCTGGAACTGGCGTATCATTATCATATGATGACGCTGCTGGCACATTAACAATCAACGGACAACAAGGTGATGTCACAGGAGTTACCGCAGGTGATGGTTTATCTGGTGGTGGAACAAGTGGCGGAGTATCACTCGCATTAGACCTAAACGAATTAACCGCAGCTGCTGTAGATGTTGCAAACGATAGTATTGCAATTATAGATGCTGGTGATAGTTCAAGTAAAAAAGAAACAATCGCAGACCTTGCCACTGCAATGGCAGGAACAAATATAACTGCTACAAATGGTGTTCTTTCAACAACAGCAGATATAACAGGCGTAACCGCAGGTGATGGTCTTTCAGGTGGTGGAACAAGTGGTGCATTATCACTTGCACTAGATTTAAACGAATTAACAGGCGCTACAGTCGCAGTTGATGCTGATAGTATTCCATTTATTGATGCATCTGATAACTCAACCAAGAAAGAGAGTGTCGCAGACTTTGTATCAGGAATTGCTGGAACAGGTCTTACTGCAAGTTCAGGACAATTAAGTATATCAGAAACAGGAGATATATCAAGTGTTGTCGCAGGAACTGGTTTAACAGGTGGTGGAACATCAGGAGATGTCACACTTAATGTTGCAGGTGGTGATGGTATCACTGCAAACGCAGATGATATTGCATTATCTTCATCAGTCGCTGGTGATGGTTTATCATTTTCAAGTGGTGTTCTCGCAGTAGGCGTAGATGATGCTTCAATAGAATTAAATTCAGATGCAGTTAGAGTAAAAGCAAGTGGTGTGACTAATGCCATGCTTGCAGGTTCAATCGCAAACGCTAAACTCGCAAATTCATCTATAACAATTGATGGAAGTGCTACTGCATTAGGTGGTTCAATAACTACAACTAACACTGTAGATATGGGTGATGGTTTCAAAGTCGAAGATGGCGATGGAACAGAAGTCACAATAACAGAAAACAAACAACTTAAATTTGTAGAGGGTGGTGGTATTGACATCGACTTTACAGATACAGATAGTGGTGCAGACGGAGATGAGTTTGATTTAACATTAACTATTCCTGCAAGTGGCGTGACAAACGCTATGTTAAATGGTTCTATATCAAATGACAAACTCGCAGGTTCAATTGCAAACAGTAAACTTGCAAATTCAAGTTGGACAATTTCAGATGGTTCAAACACAACTGCTATCTCATTAGGCAATACTGCAACCTTTGCCGGTGGTGAAGGTATAGATGTTGCAGAAAGTTCAGGAACTCTTACAGTCACAGCAGAACTTGCAACAGAAACAAACGCTGGTGTCGCAACATTTGATGGAACAGACTTTACTGTATCATCTGGTGATGTGACAGTAAACGCAGAAAGAATACAAGACATTGTTGGTGCAATGGTCACTTCAAATACTGAAAGTGCAATTACAGTTGCATATCAAGATGGTGATGGAACTTTAGACTTTACTGTATCGAATACAGACTCAATAACAGAAGGTTCTTCTAACCTATACTACACTAACGCAAGGGCACAGGCCGCAATAACTGCTGGCACAGGTGTCGCAGTAAGTAGTGGTGCAGTAAGTATTGGACAGGCAGTTGGTACATCAGACAATGTTCAGTTTGGAAACTTAGTTCTTTCAGGCAACTTAACAGTTAATGGTTCAACAGTAACCAACAGTTCAACAAATACAACGATTGAAGACCAATTAATAGAACTTGGAACAGGCAACACTGGTTCTGCATCAGGTGATTCTGGTTTTGTTATCGAAAGAGGAAGTGATGACAATGTATTTATAGGTTGGGACGAAAGTGCTGATACAATTACATTTGGAACAGGTTCGTTTACAGGCGCATCAAGTGGTGATTTAACAATCACACCAAGTGCTGTCGCTACAGGTGCTTTGACAATTACAAACGCATCAAATAGTGGCGGAACTGCAAGAAACATATATCAATCAACATCAGCACCTGGCGGAGGTGATGGCGCAGTTGGTGATTTATGGATTCTTTACTCTTAATAGTTAGGATTTTATAATATGGCAACAGGCTCACAGAAGGTAAAAACTCCATCAGGTTGGAACGCAACGCAAGGTGCGTGGGTTAAGACAGGCCCAACAACATGGAAAGATGTAGAACAAATCTATATTAAAACTCCTTCTGGTTGGAATAATGCATCTGGTCAAGAAAGTGTGCAACAACCTTATCCTTATATTGCAAACGCACAAGAACCAAATATAAGAAACGCACAAACGCCATATCCTTATATCGCAAACCAACAAGAACCGAATATTAGAAACGCACAAGCGCCATATCCTTATATTGCAAACGCACAAGAACCAAATATAAGAAACCAACAGCAACCTTCTATCTATCAGCATCCTGCAAACCAACAGGAACCTAATATTAGAGATGCACAAGAACCTAATATAGTAAATGGTCAAGAACCTAATATAGCAAACACGCAACAACCGTCAACATACGACCATAGAAGTCCTTTTACATATAGAGACCCTAGAACATATCAGAATCCTTCTACATACGACCATAGGTCACCTTTTACATATGACCACAGAAGTCCATTCACATATGACCACAGGTCGCCGTTTACATATCAACATAGAAGTCCATTTACTTATAACCATAGGTCGCCTTTTACATACAATCATAGAAGTCCATTTACCTATCAAGTAAGACAACCGAATAACGCAAGAACTTCTGCTCAGAATCCATTTACATTCCAGGCAAGAGAACCTAATAACGCAAGACAACCATATACAACGCAGACTCCGTTTACATTCCAGGCAAGAGAACCGAATAGTGCAAGACAACCTGGTAACTCTAGAAGTCCAGTGACATATAGTTATCGTAATCCATTCACTATACCAGGTGGTGGCGGTGGTTGTTTCGCTGCTGGTTCATTAGTATGGCTTGCAGATGGCAGTCATGCACCAATAGAACATTGCGTAGAAGGACAACAAATAATGTCTTGGAATGAATCTACTAAAGTAATTGAACCGAAAGAAATATCATTAATGATGAAACCAAGAACTTGTCCGATTTATGATGTTGTATTATCAGACGGAAGAGTTTTACAAATAACAGATGGTCATCCAATAATGTTAAGTAATCAAGAATGGGGTGCTATTGATGTTGAGCAATGTGTAAGAGACCACTCATGGTTAGAAGGACTCAACTCACACGAATTTAAGGTAGGTGATTCTTTAATGACTATGACTGACGCTATAATGTTTGATAGACAAAATGAAGTTGGTTTAGATATAGTAGAGATTAAAGAAAATTCAGTAATGACAGTTTATAACATAAGTGGTGTTTCAACAAACCACACATACTTTGTAAATGGTATGTTAGTCCACAATGGTGGTAATAACCAGAAGAGATAAGATATGCCACAGCAACCAGTCATCGCAAATACACAACAACCATCGACTACTCAGAGTCCGTTTACTTATCAGTCGCCATATATTGCATCTGCTAGGCAACCTAATAATGCCAGAACGCCTTTTACTTATCAGTCGCCATATATTGCACCTGCTAGACAACCGTATAGACAACCATTTACATATCAGTCGCCATATATTGGTTCTGCACAACAACCAAATATTCGTTCAGCGCAACAACCTAATATCAGAAGTGCTCAGCAACCTACAATTAAGAACGCTCAGCAACCTACGATTAAAAACGCTCAGCAGCCTACAATTAAGAACGCACAAGAACCGAATATAAGAAACGCACAAACAACAGCGAACTATAGACATCCTGTAAATGGACAAGAACCTAATATAAGAAACGCACAATCAACCGTGACATATCAACACAGGTCACCGTTTACTTACAATGTAAGAAGTCCATTTACATATGACCACAGAAGTCCGACTACATATAGGTCTTCTTCAAACGCACAAACTACAATAACATATGACCATAGAAGTCCATCTACATATGCAAGACAAGGAAGACAACCTTCAACATATGACCACAGAAGTCCAGCTACATATGCAAGACAAGGACAACAACCTTCTACTTACGACCATAGGTCACCATCTACATATGCAAGACAAGGCAGAACACCTCTAATCCGTTGGGATGGAACTGGTGCTTGGCCTGGAACACCTATTACTTCCTAGTGATATAAATATCCGTAAGAACGGATTTATATTATGAGCATTCAAAGCAAATCTTTAGAAGAAACTATAGCAATTATTAAACAAGAAGAACCATTTGAACCTTCTTTTCATTTACATTTGGGTAGTTTCAATGTCGATGAACCCTATGAAGATAAAGAAGCATACAAATCTTTAAAGTGGGTTATAGAAAATCAAAACTTAAAACTTAAAAAAGTCACATGGGGTGATATAGTAGATTTAATCAAAGAAGGTAAATTCTATGGTTGGAATGCATTACAATCTCAGGCTTTTGGTTATCAATATTTCTTACCACATGGTTATACAGTAGCACCACAAAATCCAGAAGCTGGACATATAGGTATGGATTTTAAAAATAAGAATGATGAATATGAAGACATATCAAACTATGTTGATGATTATGATGATTCTAATGGTAAAAGAAATATAAATTCTGTATATTATCATGCCGCTAAAGCGCATTGGTTAATTGACTCTATAAGAAAAGATGGACTATGGAATCCCATTCAAGGTAAAGTAAGAAAACAGGGAGATATGTTTAGATTGGAAATTCATCCAGGTTCTGTTCGTTCTCCTGTATTCGAATGTCTTAATGATAGAGATATGGAAATGTGGATATGGGACGACTTTGATGCAATACCTGTTCCCGAAATAGAAGTAAAAGAAATTATAGAATGGGTAAAAGAAAAGATACAAGCGAATCCAGATAAGTATCACAACAATATATCTTTTGCATTTACTCATGGTTATATAGAAATACTTTGTGATTTACAACAATTAAGTTTTAGAAAAGATGTATATGAGTTCAACAAGAAAGCATGTAAACTTGCAAAGGGTAAACATCTAAACATATACATTGGTTATGATTCTAGACATCAAAATCTTGCAGAATTAAATAAGAGATGTCTTGAACATGCATGTAGATATGGTGCAGGTGGTGGAGATGTTCATGATTTAATGAACAAATGGAAACCAGAGATTAAGTTTCTTGATATATCAAAAATACCAGAATACACTAGAGATTACGCAAATCAATCCACTGAATTTACATACAGTAGATTTTTAATACCACACTTAGAAAATTATGAAGGATTTAGTGTATTCTTAGATGATGATATATTATTTACTAAGAGTATGTGGCCTATGTTCTACTTCTTAGACTTAGATGATGCAGTTGCATGTATCAAATATGACTTTGATAAGTATGCAGAAACTAAATTTGATGGTGAAAAGAATGTATCATATCCGAAGAAACTATGGTCTTCGCTTATGATATTCAACAATGGACATGAAGATTGTAAGAAACTTACACCAGAAATAGTTAATACTGAGTCTGGTAAATACTTACATCAATTTGAATGGACTGATAAAATATCTGAAATACCAGAACATTATGTCTTTACAGAAGGACATGATACAAGAGAAACCAATTGGAGACCTAGTGCAATACATTATACTAGGGGCGGTCCGTGGATTGAAGGTATGGATACGACTCAAATTGCAGAACTAAATACTTATATAAGTCTATTGAATAAATTCAGTAATTAAGATATAATGGAGATATTATGAATATGTTAATTTATTGTGAGAACGGAAATCTCACTATTAGAAAACCTAACGGACTTGAATATACTTTCGAGAATACAGATAAACCTGAATTGGGTTTTGATTATGATGTATTAGTCTATGATGATATAGAAGTTAAGATTCTGAAATGGAAAGATGATACTAATTTTGAAGACCAAGAGAAAATTAACTTAGTTGATACAGAAGTTGATGCAATCGAAACATACATAAAGAATTCAGCACCACCACAAGGTGTAAGTTTACAAAATCAATACAGTAGTCAATTACAAAACATGTGTTCTGGTTATATTGCAGAACAAGCTGATTCTTATGGTTTCACTGATATGATGGATGTAGTTGCATCCGGAAGAGAAGGTTCAAACCATCCTTTAAGGTCAGATGCAAGAAGAGTATTAGAATACTATGATGCTGTATGGAATGTTTATCTAAATGTTGTTGATGAAATTAGAAACACTAGAGAAGATACTCTAAGAGAATTTTCAGAATACTCAAATCAAATACCATCACCACAGAAAGCACTCATAGATTAAACTATGAATAAAGACCTAGAAATAATCTATCTAGATAGACCGTTTCGCTTAACAGAATTTCCCATAAAGAATAAAATTTATGTGATTGATGATTATTTGGAAACGAGTTTACATCATTGGATTAATGATAAATGCACAAACAGTGCAATATGGTCTAAAACAAATTCAGTAAGAGGTCACAGCAAAACAGGTCTACCACACCATTCATTTTGGGGTTCATCATTTTTTATAGGAAGAAATGGTAATGCTAAGAGAGATAATAATTGTGTTTCAGAATTACAATCAATTCCTTTTAGATGGTTTAATAGAAGAATATGCACGGACTTTGGATTTAAGTGGAGAAGATTTCAATACATGGGTGTAAATTCGCAGACATATGGTCAACATGGAACTACTCATAGTGATTGCAAAGAAGAAGATGATTGGAACATTTCATTCTTATACTATTATAACACATATTGGAATCCTGCATGGGGTGGCGATTTAAGAATATATGATGAACCACAACAAGGGTTAGACGGAAGAGATGAACATATTGATAATCATCAAATCGGAAACATTAAGTTTGTTCCGAATAGATTATTAATGTTTGACGGAAGAATACCACACGGTGCAGATGCACCAACAGAAAGAGCAAGATATATGGATAGACGCTCAATAGTTCTAAGAGGAGATGAAATAGAACTAGTAAATAAAGAAGATTTTTATAATGCCAACGATAGATTTCACTACATTTAATGAACGCAGTTTAAGGGACTTTAAACCTGTTCTCGCAAAATCACTTTCTCCAGATTGGTGGAAGAAGTTAAAGATTTTTCAAGCAGTTAGAGGAAGAAGAACACAAACTATTCGTGCATGTCCAGCGATGCATGATTGGTTAAAGTCTGGTTGGTATATTCTCGCAAATAGAGATATAGAAGTATTAGTCGGACAAGATAGAGAAGGACTATCTAACGAAAACTTTATCACTAGAGACCATACAAATTCTGGTTATAATTCACCATCGCATCCATCTGAACAATTTGATAATGCATTTGATTATATAAAGAATACTAAAGGTCATGTTAAAGATGCATTTAAAATGAGAAACCCTTGGAACATTATTACACCAGATGGTTATACTTGTTTTTATCTAGACCCATTTCTATTTCAAAACAATCACTTTGCAGTTTGGCAAGGTATAATAGATACAGATAAGTTTAATACAAATCAAGACAATTCGCAAATTATATTTTATCCTAAAGTGGAACACTCTTTTGTTATACCAGAAGGCACACCATTAGTTCAAATAATACCATATAGAAGAGAAGAATGGACTGCAACATATCAATTAAAAGATGCAAAAGTGTGGCATGAGAATAGAAGTAAATATACATCTAACGCAGATATGCCATCAATGGACGAACAAGGAAGAAGAGAGTATGATTCATATAAAGATGAAGAATCTAAACAATTAGGTCCATATAGAAAAGAAGGATATTGGCAAGAGAAAGGTCAGTTCTATAGTGAAGAAGAACCACCACCAGAATGTCCTTTTCATAAAGGAGAGAAAGATGTCAGTTAGATTAATGTATCCGATTTATCTTTTTCATAAGTCATATCTTCATAATGAGAAAGATATGAACTCTCAAATGACGGAAGAATACTTTGGTCTATTGAAGAATGAAATGGATGCAATAAGAAACAGAGATAGAGGAAGATTTTTATCTAATCAAGAAACAACTAGTTGGCAATCTAACGATGGTTTAGAAACTAATCCGATATTCATTGGTGCAATAAGACAAATACAAAGAGAAGTTAGAGATGAGGTTATGCCTTACTTGGGTGCTAAACCCGATAGTTTTGATATAGAGTTTCATAATTCATGGGCAAATATAAATGGTTTTGGTGCATGGAATTCTCCACATTTACATAATGGTTGTTTCTATTCAGGTGTCATGTATATAAAAGCAGATGGCGATGAAGGAGATTTACAGTTTATAGATAAAGACCCTAAAGTAGTTTCTGATATGCCTGCCGTTCCTAGACTTCATGATAATGTTAGAATCACACCTAGAACAGGAGATTTGTATATGTTTCCTAGTGGCACAATGCATATGGTCGCACCAAATTTAACTGATAAAGATAGATACAGTATATCGTTTAATCTTCAAGTTAGAATGAAGAATTATACGCTTGGTCGCAACGAAGATAAGATGTGTAGAGGTAATATAAAAAATCTAGACAACACATGGGATATCGATGAAAACGGCGACTATATTTACTAAATAATAGCATGGAATTTGTTATCGACCCACATATGCTATGGAACTTGGTTCTTACTGTTATAGTAGTTCCTGGTGGTTGGCTAATTAGAAGTATCTTCGCAGAACAGAAGAGAATTGATATACTAATCAATAAGACAAGAGAAGAGATTGCAAAAGACTATGTTACCAGAGAACAAATGGAACAAACTTTTCAAAGAATTATTGACTCTATAGAAAGAATAGATGAGAAGTTAGATAGACTCCAAACAAAAACTTATTTCCAAGATTAGAATTACTATAAATAGTAGTATAAACAGGAACTACTACTATGGCAACACCAAACAGTAAAGCAACATTTAAAGAATACATCAAGAGAGCCCTTGGAGCTCCTGTTCTGGAAATCAATGTCGATGACGACCAGTTTGATGATAGAATAGACGAAGCGCTACAATACTTTCATAACTACCACTATGATGGTAGTATAAAGACTTATTTAAAACACCAAATTACCGATACCAAAATCACTTCTATGAAAAGTGATGAGTCTTTTACAGAAACAGCTGCTGGAAATCACGCATATACAGACGAAGCATTTAAACAACAACAAAACTATGTAATATTACCTGATTTTGTTTTGGCAGTAATGAACATATTCCCTTTCAATGACAAACATAATCTTAATATGTTTGACTTACGATACCAATTAAGATTAAATGATTTATATGATTTAACTGCAACAAATGTATTGTATTATGAAATGGTTCAACAACATATAAGATTATTAGATAATATTCTTGTTGGAAGACAACCAGTTAGATTCAATCAACATCAAAATAGATTATATCTAGATATGGATGTAGATATGATTAATGCTAACGAATGGTTAATTATAGAGTGCTACAGAAAATTAGACCCTAACGACTTTACAGATATTTACAACGATATGTGGTTAAAGAAATATGCAACTGCAAAAGTTAAGTATCAGTGGGGTGAGAACTTAGCGAAGTTCCAAGGTATTGCGTTACCAGGTGGTATTACACTAGATGGTCAACAAATGAAACAAGAAGCGCAAGAAGAAATACAACGACTCGAAGAAGAGTCAAGATTAAATCATGACATGTTACCTATGGATATGATTGGATAATGAGATATGCCAACTAATGTTTTTTTCAACCATGCAGTCCAAACAGAACAGCAACTATACGAAGATTTAGTTGTTGAGTCATTAAGGATTTATGGACATAATGTTTATTATTTGCCTAGGCAAGTAATAGAAGAAGATACAATACTGAATGAAGATGTTCAATCTAAATTCGGTGATGCGTATTCTGTTGAAATGTATCTTGAAAATGTAGAAGGTTTCGAAGGAGAAGGAGACCTTATGTCTAAGTTTGGTGTTCAAGTTAGAGACCAAGCAACATTTGTTATATCACTTAGAAGTTGGGAAAGATTCATTTCTCTAGACGGAAACCTCGCAACATCATTCAGACCTAACGAAGGAGATTTAATATACTTTCCATTAAGTGGTGGAATGTTTGAAATCAAATTCGTAGAACACGAAGACCCATTCTATCAAGTTGGTAAATTATTTGTATTTAAGATGCAGTGTGAACTGTTCGAATACAGTCAAGAAGATTTCGATACAGGCTTTGGCGATATAGACCAGATAGAAGATGAACAGGCATATTCATTACAAATGACAATGGCAAGTGGTAATAGTATAGACTATGTTGCTAATGAGAATTTAACTAAAGGTGGCACAGTTGTTGCAGAGGTCGTTTCATGGAACGCACCTACAAGTAAACTACTTGCTAAAGATATAACCACAACACTTGTTGCAACCGATGTATTAATTGGTGCAATATCAGGCGCACAATATACTATCAACTCAATAGATGATAGAATGAAATTTACTAATGATGCGGCTGCTCAAAACTTAGATTTCGAACAGAAGGATTCTTCATATCTAGATTTAAGTGAAACTAATCCATTTGGAGAACCATAATGCTAGAAAAAGTAATTGCAGAAAGTCTTGGTTGCGACCAAGATATGATAAAAGATGAATCCCATTTCGTAAATGATTTGGGTGCTGACTCATTAAATATTGTTGAGTTAGTCATGGAAGTAGAACAAACATTCGACATGGAAATTCCTGACGAAGATGCAGAAGAACTGCACACTGTTGCTCAACTTAAAAAGTATATAGAGGACTATTCCTAATGTTCGGAACTTATTTCTATAACGAAACTATTAAGCGATGCGTATCAGTATTTGGTACCATGTTTAATAATATTCAGTTTAAGAAAGTTAAAGCAGATGGAACTGTTTTAACATCTCCGATTGTTCCTATATCTTATGGACCTAAACAAAAGTTTTTAGATAGAATTGCAGAAGAACCAAATCTATCAGATAGTAATAGAAGTGCAATCTCATTGCCTCGTATGGCATTTGAACTTACAGGTTTTGAATATGATGTTGCAAGACAACAGAACAAACTTATAAGAGCTCACAAATCTGTTTATGAGGCAGATGGTAAGAGAGGGTTTCAATATCAACCTGCACCTTATAATTTAAACTTTACATTGTCTATTCTAACAAAGAATATGAACGATGCATTACAGATAGTAGAACAAATACTTCCATACTTTCAACCAGAATATACAGTCACGATGAAGATGGTTGATGCTATGCCAGATAACAGAGATGTTCCTATCATATTAAACAGTGTATCATTCAGTGATGAATATGAAGGTGGTTTTGATGATAGAAGAATTATAGAATACACTTTAGACTTTACTATGAAGACATACTTCTTTGGACCTGTATATACAGGCAACCTTATTAAGAATGTTATCGAAAGAACTTATGCAGGTGATGGCAATACTGCATTTACATCTTCTGAAATAACACAAACTGGTTTGGTTAAAGAAGTTAAACATTATGAACCTGCATTTGGAGAACGATGTAATGCTGTAAGTAGTTCAACTACAGTTACCTTTGCAGATGCGATAAATACTAAGATAAGTGTAAGCGATGAAGTATTCGGAACAAACTTAACAACTAATCCGACCATTTCATCTATTGCGAATGACAAAAAATCAATTGTATTAAACAATGCAATTACAGTTGATGCAAATACACTGCTTAAGTTTGTTGGTTCAGTAGACCCAGCAGACACATTTGTAGTTGCAGAAAATGTGACATTTTATGATGACGGCACAAGATATACTTATGCTGATGAAGATAATACTTAATTATGAGTGATAACATAGACCAAAAATTAGATGACATTCTAAATATCGAATCTGATATTAAAAAAGAAACACAAGTAGTCAAACTTCCTACTCGACATGAGAATATGGAAACAGACTACAAGTATGCTAGAGAAAATCTTTATGACCTCGTTGAAAGAGGACAAGATGCAATAGACGGCATACTACAACTTTCCAAAGAAACTGAACATCCTCGTGCCTACGAAGTCGCAGGCCAATTAATTAAAACTGTCGGAGAAACAGCAGAAAAACTTATAGACTTGCAACAGAAGTTAAAAAAGTTAGAGGGTGAAGACCAAAAGATTGGACAACAACACAATCACTTGTATGTTGGTTCTACATCCGAGTTGCAGAAGTTTCTTAAAAAGAATGACAAAAAATAAAGATTACCTAAGATTTTTTAAAACAGCATATTGTTTCATGGATAAACAAAGAAATGAAGCATATGAAAGCTGGATATCTGAAAATGTTAAAGATAAAACAGTTATAGATTTAGGTGCAGGTTCAGGTATATTATGTTATCTTGCAGTTAAGTATGGTGCAAAGAAAGTATATGCATTAGAACGCAAAGGAAGACTCATTCATAGAATGAAAGAAATATTGGGTGATAGTGTAGAATATATACACGCAGATTTATTAGAAGTAGATGAATTACCAGAATGTGACATATATCTACATGAATGGTTAACATCTGAATTTTGGAATGAAAAAAGATTTTTAAGTAATTGGTTTGAAGAAAAAGATAAAGAAATGCAAGTTGGACATATATTAGATTTAGTAAGATATGCAACTTGGAATGGATTCATAGACAAATTATATCCAAATACAATAGAACTTTCTAATATAGATGGAGAATCACATTCAGTAGGATTCGTAGATATACACATAGATTCATACTCTAAATACTCCAAACAGTTTATAAAAGATTATTATAGTGATATAGAACAAGCAACTCACTATGAGAACACAATATTTAAGAAAGATGTTCTATGGAAAGGACATATTAAAGATTTGAAACATCAAGAAGTAGATAATTTTCTAGGTTGGGAGTTATCATTTGATGATAAACATGTATTATCAAATCATTTACCAATATCACATTGGGGTTTAAAACATGGTTCAAGCTAAAAACGAAGGTTACTTAGGTAACAATCTAATTAAAAGAGCAGGTGTAGAGACCAAATACACCGAAGAAGAGATAGCAGAATATCAAAGATGTTCCGAAGACCCTTGCCATTTTATAGAAAAGTATTGCCAAATCATATCTCTAGATGAAGGTTTAGTACCATTTACCTTGCGTGGTTATCAAGAGAAGTTAATCAATCACTTTAATGACCATCGATTTAGTGTTGTTTTGGCTGCTAGACAGAGTGGTAAATCAATCACTTCTTGTGGATATCTCTTATGGTATCTATTATTCACTCCAGAAGTCACTGTGGCGATTCTAGCGAACAAAGGAGCGATTGCAAGGGAAATGGTAGCAAGAATAGTAACCATGTTGGAAACCGTGCCATTCTTCTTACAACCAGGCGTAAAGATACTAAACAAAGGTAATATAGAGTTTGGTAATGATAGTAAATTAGTGGCGGCCGCAACATCTTCAAGTTCGATTCGTGGTATGTCAATTAACATGTTGTATCTTGATGAGTTTGCTTTCGTAGAAGATGCAGAAACATTCTATACTGCAACATATCCTGTGGTAACATCTGGTAAAGATTCAAAGGTTATTATTACATCTACTGCAAATGGTGTAGGTAATATGTTCCATAAGATATATGAAAGTGCTGTTCATGGTAATTCAGAATATGAAAGTTTTCTAATTAACTGGTGGGATGTTCCAGGACGAGATGAAGATTGGAAGAAACAGACCATTGCAAACACATCAGAAGCACAATTTGAACAAGAATATGGTAATAGTTTCTTAGGAACAGGTAATACTCTTATCAACGCAGACACCTTATTGGGTATGAGAGCGCTAGATGGAGAATGGAAAAAAGATGGTTTAACAGTATATGAAAGACCACAAGCAGGCCATAATTATGTCACAACAGTTGATGTATCACAAGGAAGAGGGTTCGATTTCTCTACTTTTAGTATATTTGATGTGACTAATAGACCATTTAAACAGGTTTGTACCTTTAGAGATAACATGGTTAGCCCTTTGCTGTTTCCGGATTTAATAAATAAGTATTGTAGTAGATACAATGAATCTTTAGTTATTATAGAAAATAACGCAGAAGGTTCGATGGTTGCTACACAATTACATTATGATATTGAGTATCCTAATGTTTTTGTCCAAGGAATGACAAAAGCAGAAGATATTGGTATCACAATGTCAAGAAAGATTAAAAGAGTTGGTTGTTCTACTCTAAAAGAACTTCTAGAAGAAAACAGACTCGTAGTAGTTGATAGACCCACAATAACAGAATTAATGACATTTGTTAATAAAGGTTCATCATTTGAGGCTGATAGAGGTTATCATGACGATATGGTCATGAATTGTGTTCTTTTCGCATGGTTTGTAACCACAGAATTTTTCACACACTTAACAGATACCGCTGTAAAAGACTTACTTTATGCAGAACAACAGAAAATGATAGAAGATGATTTACTACCAGCAGGGGTATTCGGAGAGCAAACTGCCGAAACATTTGTAGATTCAGAGGGAACTTTGTGGTCTGTGGATGGTGTAAAGTAGTTTGTTAGATAAATAAAATATATAAATAAAAGTGTAAACAACTTTTACAATGTAAAAATACATTAACAGGAGAAAAGTATGGCATTTCAAGTTTCACCAGGCGTTCAAGTCAGAGAGATTGACTTATCGAATGTTGTCCCAGCAGTATCCTCAACAAGAGGTGCTTTCGCTGGTTTATTCCAATGGGGTCCTGTTGATATAGTAAAAACAGTTTCAGACGGACAACAGTTGGTTGATGAATTTTTCGAACCAGTTAATACAGACGCTGGAGCCGAAGACTTCTATTCAGCAGAATCATTTTTGAAATATGGTTCTTCTTTGAGTGTTGTAAGAATAGCAAACACAGGGTTATTCTCAGCAAACCAAAGCGGAAACGGCGCAACATTATTAAAACATTCTGATGATTATACAAATACTTTCAAGGCTGGTGGTCAAGCAGGTACAGTAGGAAAATGGATATCAAGATACGCAGGCGCTTTAGGAAACTCTCTTAAAGTTTCAGTTTGTGCATCTAGTGATGCTTACTTCAACGATAACGCTACACTCATTAATAATGGGGCAGGTTATGCAATAGGTTCTACATCAGTAGTAGTCGATGCAGGCGGAAGTTTCGTTGTTGGAGACATTATCAAATTCGCAAATCATAGTAATCACTATAAGATTACTGCAATTTCTACACACACCTTGACTATCGAAGCATTAAACCAACCCGCTGGCACAGGTCTAGTAACCGCTGTCGTTGATAACGAACAAGTTGACAGATATTGGGAACATTACGCATTGTTTGATAAAGCACCAGGAACATCTGCTCACGCAGCTCTGATTGGCGCAGTCAATGATGAAATACATGTTGTCGTAATAGATGAAGATGGTGCTATATCAGGAACTAAAGGTACAGTTCTTGAATCACATGGGTTTATGTCTAAAGCTTCAGACGCTCACGACAGTGTTGGAAACTCTAATTATTATAGAGATATAATCGAAAAGAATTCAAAATGGATTTATTGGTCAGGACACTCAACAGCAATGTTGGCAAGTGTTGCTGAACATAGAACCATGGCAACAGCAGTAGGTACTGCTTTTGGCGTTCCTGCATTACCCGAGTTATCATCATTAAGTGGTGGTGCTACTGGTCGTGCTAACCCAACAGTTTCACAAAAAACTGATGCATGGGATAAACATTTCGCAGATGGCGAGTTAATTAACATATCATTCCTAATCGTTGGGTCAACATCCAGTGATGCTGGGGGTGGTTCTGAATCTGCACAAGATACAGTTGCAAACCATAATAGTTTAGTCAACAGTGCAATTCAACTTGCAGAGGCAAGAAAAGATTGTATCGTAGTTGCATCACCAAGAAGAGCTTCAGTAGTGAATGTCGCTTCAGAGGCAACACAGGCAATTAATGTTAAGGCAGATTTCGCATCAGTGACTTCTAGTTCTTATGCAGTTCTAGATAGTGGTTGGGTATACCAATACGAAAGATACAATGACAAATACTGTTGGATTCCAGGTAATGGACACACCGCAGGCATCATGGCAAGAAGTGATTTACTTCAAGACCCATGGTATTCACCTGCTGGATTTTCAAGAGGGCAATACATGGGTATTACCAAACTTGCTTTTAATCCAAAACAGGCATCGAGAGATGACTTGTATCGTGCAAGAATTAACCCAATAGTCACATTCCCAGGACAGGGAACAGTTCTATTTGGCGATAAGACTGCATTAAGTTCACCTTCTGCATTTGATAGAATCAATGTAAGAAGATTATTCATCACATTAGAAAAGGCAATTTCAACTGCCGCTAAAGCTCAATTGTTTGAATTCAATGATTCATTCACAAGGGCACAATTTAGGGCTGCTGTTGAACCTTTCCTAAGAGATGTAAAAAACAGAAGAGGATTAGTAGATTTCTCAGTTGTTTGTGACGAAACAAACAATACAGATGCTGTTCAAGATAGAAACGAATTCGTTTGTTCAATATTCTTGAAACCTGCTAAATCAATTAACTACATAACATTGAACTTCGTTGCTTCTAGAAGTGGCGTTGACTTCGATGAAATTTACGGCGCAGTTTAAGGAGTATAGATAAATGGCAAGTATAGACCAATTTAAAGCACAATTACTCGGCGGAGGCCCAAGAGCCAATAGGTTCAGAGTCTTTATACCGAGGTCTGGTAATAAGATTGAATTCTTATGTCAGTCTGCACAAATCCCTGCTGCCCAAGTAGGTGTAGTTGAACAACAATTTCGTGGAAGTGTTCTGAAACTCGCAGGAGACAGAACATTTGAACCATGGAATGTGACAATTATTAATGATATAGAATTCTCATCAAGGTCTGCTTTAGAATCATGGCAGAGAGATATCCAAGAAATGGATAGTGGTGAGGGTATGACATCATTAGACTACTTAGTTGACAGAGCATTTGTCGAACAATTAAATAAAGACGACTCAGTTCTTGCGAGATACGAATTTTTCAACATGTTTCCAACCTCAATAGGTGCTATTGACTTATCTTATGAAACAGTCGATGCATTGGAGACATTTGATGTTGAATTCCAGTATTCTCATTGGGAAAGAGTCCTTTAATTTAGTGAATAATACCTCTTTTGAGGTGTTATAAATATTATTATGGAAATTTTTGGGTTTGAAATATCTCGTAAAAAAGACGAGTTAAGAGTAAAAGATGTGCAAAAGAAGTCACAAGCTTCTTTTGTCGCACCTGTTGAAGATGATGGAACTCCCATTATTCAACAATCACCAGGTGGTTTCATATCAGGCGGAGCGTATGGTTCCTATGTTGATATGGAAGGCGGTATCAAGAATGAGGTCGCACTTATTCAAAGATACCGTGAAACATCTCTGGTTCCAGAATGTGATATTGCTATCGAAGATATAGTTAATGAATGTATAGTTTCAGATACCCAAGATAGAATAGTTTCATTGGACCTTAGAGATGTAGAATTGTCAGACGGCATCAAGAAGAAGATGCATGACGAGTTTAAGGGGATTCTCTCCTTAATGAAATTCCATCAAAATTCACATGAACTATTCCGTAAATGGTATGTTGACGGCAGGATTTATTTCCATAAAGTCGTTGATAGTAAAAGACCACAAATGGGAATGGTTGACATTAGAAATGTTGACCCATTAAAGATTAAGAAGGTCCGAAATGTCGAGAAAGAAAAGGACCCTAAAACTAAAATCGACATAGTAAAGAAAGTGGAAGAATTTTATGTATTCCACGATAAAGGTTTCGATAAAGGTAGTGCCAGTGAGGGGACTACAGTAAGAATCGCACCAGAGGCAGTAAGTTATACAACTTCTGGTATGTTAGACTACACTAAGAATGTAGTTATAGGTTACTTACATAAAGCATTGAAAACTGCAAATCAGTTATCAATGATGGAAGATGCACTTGTTATCTATAGGATATCAAGGGCACCAGAAAGAAGGATATTCTACATTGATGTAGGTAACCTTCCAAAGGCAAAGGCAGAACAGTATCTTGCAGATACTATGAACAAGTATAGAAATAAACTTGTTTATAATGCAGATACAGGCGAAATCAAAGATGATAGACGCCATATGTCAATGCTAGAAGATTTTTGGTTACCACGAAGAGAAGGTGGTCGAGGAACAGAGATTACAACTCTTCCAGGTGGTCAGAATCTTGCAGAGATAGAAGATATAGAATACTTTAAGAAGAAACTATATCGTTCTTTAAATGTGCCTATCTCTAGACTTGAAGCTGATAATGGTTTCAATATGGGTAGGGCATCTGAGATAAGTAGAGATGAACTTAAATTTAATAAGTTCACAAAGAGATTACAAACAAAGTTTGCAAGACTCTTTACAGACTTACTTAGAACACAACTAATTTTGAAAAATGTTGTGTCAGGAGAAGAGTTTGATAGTTTTAAAGATTTTATATATTATGATTTTGCAACAGATAATCACTTCCAAGAATTAAAAGAGGGAGAGATTATAAGAGAAAGATTAGATATTCTTTCACAGGCAGAATCGTATGTTGGGAAATATTTTTCTGATGCTTATGTCAGAAAACATATTCTTCATTTCTCAGAGGACGACATTGAACGAATACAAGGTGAAATGGACGGCGAAGGACATGAAGATGACAGTGATGGATTTTAGAGGATAATATGTCAGAGATAAGTAAAAAAATAGTAGACCAGATAGAATCTGGAAAATTAAACGATGCCAAAGATGCAATAAATCAAGGCATAAAACAAAAGGCTGCTGATGCTGTCGATATGAAAAGAGTCGAGATGTCAGTAGATTGGAATAATGGCGAAAACTTGGGAACAGATAACATCGATTCTGAATGAGGCAAAGTTTAAACTTCCTCGTGGTCAGAAAGAAGTTAAGAAATCTACTGAAAAAGTAGGTGGTAAAACGCTGGATGTAAGATACGGCGAAGATAAACGAGGAAAGATTTATGTCTATATAGATGGTGTTTCTATGGGAGACCCATATAGAGATATGAAAGCCGCAGACAAAGAAATGAAAAATATTAAATCTGTTATGAAACAATTAGGTGAAGAGAACATTTCAAAAGAAGAAATATTGAATGTCATACAGGAGACAAACAAATGAAATTAATATCAGAATTTAACGATTACCAAGTATCACCAATCATCGTTGAAGAAAACGAAAAGGGTGAAAAAGAACACTTTATCGAAGGAGTGTTCATGCAGTCAAATATAAAGAACAGAAATGGCCGTGTATATCCAAAAGAGGTCATGAAAAAAGAAGTAAACCGATATGTAAAAGAGTTCGTAAACAAAGATAGAGCATTCGGTGAGTTAGGACATCCTGATGGTCCAACAATTAATTTAGACAAAGTATCTCACATGATTACCAAATTAGAAGAAGATGGTGATAATTTCATGGGGAGAGCAAAGATTTTATCAACACCAAACGGTCAAATAGTGAAAAATTTGATTAATGACGGTGCAAAACTAGGGGTATCATCAAGAGGTTTAGGTTCGCTTGAACAACGAGGTGGTGCTCAATATGTTAAAGATGATTTTCAGTTGGCTACTGCCGCTGATATTGTCGCAGACCCTAGTGCTCCAGAGGCTTTCGTAGAAGGCATTATGGAAGGAGTCGAATGGGTTTATGAATCTGGTATCTTAAAAGCAAGGGATTTTGAGTCAATGCAGAAAGAATTAAAGTCTGCAAGACTTAATAAACTTGAAGAAACCAAATTAAATTTATGGAAAAAGTTCGTAGAGAACCTATAATATATAAATAAAAGAGTTAAGCTAAAACTCAAACAGGAGAAACAAATGGCAGATTTAGAAAAAAACCTAGAAAGAGCAATCGCAGAGGCTATGCAGCCGAATTCGAAAGCTGAGAAAGGTGACTCAAAACCTGTTAAGCAAGGTTCATCTGATGCCGCTAAAATTGAAAGTGGTAAAGGTGAAGTCGTCAAACCAGAAGAAAATCCTGTTGACAAAGCAGTTGCATCTATTAAGAGTGCAGAGAAAGGAACCAAAGAAGTTAAGGGCGATGCCCAACAGAAAGGTGAATCTCCTGCCGAGAAGCAAGTAAAGTTGAAAAAAGTTTCAGAAGAAGAAGAATCTGATAGTGAGAATACTATAGAAGAATCTGCTCCTTCTAAAATGGAAAATATCAAGGCTATGGTCAACACTATGAAGGATATGAGTAAAGAAGACCTACAGGCAGTATATGTCGAAATGGTTGAAGATGCTCAAGAGGTTGACGAATCCTTGACTAAAGCAGAAATCGCAAGAAACATTGTAGAATTCTTAAAAGGTTCTACAGAAGAAGTAGTCGCAGAACAAACTTCTAAACTCGATGAATTACAATCAAGTAAAGATTCAGAAGTAGAAGATGATGAAGAAGACGAAGATGAAGAAGAAGTCGCTGAAGAAGACGACAAAGAAGAAGATGAAGACGAAGACGAAGACAAAGATGACGAAGAAGTCAAAGAGTCTAAGAAAGTTGAGTCTGAATTAGTTGAGATGGAAATAGAAGACGACCTAGAAAAAATCTCAGAAGCACTTGACCTATCAGAAGAAAATTCTGAGAAAGCAAGAACTATCTTCAAGGCCGCTGTATCATCTAAAGTTTCTGAAATCAAAGAAGAATTAGAAAAAGACTATTCACAGAATTTAAAAACCTCAGTAGAGAAAATCAAAGGCGACCTTAGTGAAGCAGTTGATAAGTATCTATCATATTGTGCAGAAGAGTGGACGAAAGAAAACGAACTTGCAATCGAAAGAGGTTTGAGGTCAGAAATGACAGATAACTTCATTGATGGACTTAAAACATTGTTCGTAGAACATTATGTTGAGATTCCAGAAGATAAGTATAATGTTATTGATGAACTCGCAAATCGTCTTGATGAGATGGAAGATAAACTAGACGCTGAAGTATCTAAAAATATGGAAGTTGTTGAAGAGAACGACCAACTCAAAAGAGGCAATGTGGTTAGAGAGGCATGTAATGACCTAACTGAATCACAAACAGAGAAGATGATTTCTCTTGCAGAAGGTGTTGACTTTACAAGTTCAGAAGACTTTGCTGACAAAGTTGAAGAACTTAAAAGTGCATACTTTCCAAAGGACGAAAACATCGCAGAAGAAACTGTAGTAGAAGAAGGGACTGGTGAGTTCGCATCTGATGATGAGAAAATCATTGACCCTGCTATGAATCAGTATTCATCTGCAATTAGTAAACTAAACCCTTTATAAGGGATAATTAATAGGAAATAAAATGTTTTTATCAGAAAACTTACAGGAAAAGTGGGAGCCTATTCTAGAGCACGGAGATTTGCCAAAAATCGAAGACAACTACAAGAAAGCAGTCACAGCAGTTATCCTAGAAAACCAAGAGAAAGCGCTTGCAGAAGACAGAGCTACTCTTGAAGAAGCTGCACCTATTAATGCTACTGGCACAGGAATTAGTAATTGGGACCCAATCCTAATATCACTAGTTCGAAGAGCCATGCCAAATCTCGTTGCTTACGACATTTGCGGTGTTCAACCGATGACTGGTCCTACAGGACTTATCTTCGCTATGAAAGCAAGATACCAAGATTATCCATCTGGAACAAGATTAGCACAATCAGAAGCTATGGGTGTTAATGAGCCAAGAACTGCTCATTCAGCCGCTGCTAATACTGATAACGCTGGTGTTGATTCAGACCCAGAAGGCGACCCATTTGCAGGTTCATCTGCATATCAGAACGCTACTTCTACAGGGATGAGCACAGCTACAGCTGAAGCTCTTGGCGATGCCGCTAATAACGCATTTGCTGAGATGTCATTCACAATTGAGAAATCAACTGTGACTGCTGTATCCAGAGCATTAAAAGCAGAATACACTCTAGAACTTGCACAAGACCTTAAAGCAATCCACGGTCTTGACGCTGAATCTGAGTTAGCAAACATTCTTTCAAGTGAAATACTTGCAGAGATTAACAGAGAAGTTGTAAGGGAAGTAAACAACCAAGCAAAAACTGGTGCAGCCGCAACAGCATCTGCTGGTACTTTCAACTTAGATGTTGACGCTAACGGAAGATGGTCAGTTGAGAAGTTCAAAGGTTTGTTATTCCAAATCGAAAGAGAATCAAATACAATCGCAAAAGAAACAAGAAGAGGTAAAGGTAACTTTATCCTTTGTTCTTCTGATGTTGCATCTGCTCTTTCAATGGCTGGTGTATTAGATTACGCACCTGCACTTAACACTAACTTGAATGTTGATGACACAGGCAATACTTTTGCTGGTGTTCTTAACGGAAGAGTTAAAGTATATGTTGACCCATATGCTGGTGCAGACTACATGACAGTTGGTTATAGAGGTTCTAACCCTTATGACGCTGGTATGTTCTACTGCCCATATGTTCCATTACAAATGGTTCGTGCAGTTGGCGAGAATACTTTCCAACCAAAAATCGGATTCAAAACAAGATACGGAATGGTTTCAAACCCATTCGTAGGTGCTACACCTGCTAACGGTCTTGCTTCCGATGGAACAAACCAATATTACAGAAAAATGGTAGTGTCTAACATTATGTAATTTCTGTATAATCGAGTTTTTCGATTTAAAGGGGTCTTTTTTAAGACCCCTTTTTTTATGCACTAAATACTAATGTATCATTAAGATACAGTCATAAACACACATACACACAGGAGGAAATTATGACAACAGGAAAAAGCGGGTTCGAAATCAGAGCCGAATTACTAAACCAAGCACAAGGTCTCTTAGAGGGTAACATCTATAGAGAGAACGAGTCTATTGGTATACACAACGATAACTTTCCTAATGATAAAAGAACATTAGGCAATCAATTTGTTTCTACAGAAGATGTTATATCTACTGCAAGACAACTTAATGAATTTGTAAACGAGAAGTAATCTATTAGGGGACTTCGGTCCCCTTTTTACATAAATAGTGGTATGGCTTATAAATCAGATATAAACAAATCGATACTAAACAGAAATAATTTTAGACTATTAGTAGATAAGATTCCTACTGTAGAGTATTATGTTAGAACAGTAAACATACCAGGTGTTCAGTTTGGAGAAACAGTTCAGTCCGCTGGTGTTGGTCTTGATGCATTTTTTCCAGGCGATAAGGCGACATTCGATACACTAGAAGTATCATTCTTAGTTGATGAAGACTTAGGAAACTTTATAGAGATATACAATTGGATAGACTCTATAGTTCCTTTAAGCGACCCAGCATTGTATGGTTCATTCACAGGAACTGCAAGAGATAATAGAAATCGTTTGGCATCTGTTGATAATGACCTAAATCAATACTCAGATATAACATTAGTTATCAATACAAATAAGAATATACCTAACAGATATATAAGATTCCATGATTGTTTCCCTACTGCATTGGGTTCAATTGAATTAGAATCTGGTGCTGATGCTGAACCAGCATTAGTAAATGTATCATTTAGATTCTCATACTACGACATCGCAACCAAGTCTTAAAACCCCTATAAATATATTATATCCTATGATATAATGGTACATTATGAATCTAGAAGAATTGAAAGTTGAGTGGGAGAAGGATTGTCAAATTGATGATATAGAACTAGATAAATCATCATTAGAGGTTCCAAAACTCCATGCAAAATACTCAGACGAATTAACAAGTAAAGTATTATTACTTAAAAAATATAATAAAGACTATAACGAGTTATTAAAGTATAAGTGGTTATGGTTTACAGGAAAATTAGATGATGATACAATCAATAAATTAGGTTGGCCCAAAGACCCATTCGATGGTCTTAAAATAATGAAGAATGATTTTAATTACTTCTTCAATTCAGATAAAGATTTAGTAGAACTAAAATCAAAGATAGAATATCTAGAAGTCACGGTAGACTTTATCAAAAGATGTATGGACAACATAACATGGAGACACCAAACGATTAGAAATACAATCGATTGGAGAAAATTCATGGCAGGTCAATAATGATATTAAGAGAGTATTGTGTTATCTATCCAGAATATTTTACTCCTAGAGAAGTAGAAATTATACATTCTGTAGCAGATACTATAGAACTGATTCCAGGTATGGTTGGAAATATACCAGATGACCCCGATGCACCAGATGGCGAAGACAAAGGCACTAATGATAATTTTATTAGACAATCAGATGTCAAATGGATAGAACATAATATTATGCCACAAGAAATACAAGATAAAATTAGAGATGGTGTAAATCTTGCAAGTGTAGATGGTGATTGGTTGCATCAATGGGACCATGTAGAGAATCATCAATATACAATTTATAATCATAGACCAGATGCAGAAGTCACAGGAGATTTCTACACTTGGCATACAGATGCAGGCGATAGAGAACAATCACACGGTGGCAGAAGAAGAAAATTAAGTTCTACAATTCAGTTATCACATCCAGATGAGTATGAGGGTGGAAACTTTCAATGGATTGAACCAAATGGTTTGTTTGATAGACTTAAATCGACAGGAACTCAAACTATTAATGTAGACCCATATATTAAATCTGCACCATTCAGTGCGAAGATGCCAGGAACACTTATAGTGTTTCCGTCATTTGTGCATCACCAAGTCACGCCGGTAACACGAGGAAGAAGAATATCACTAGTTAGTTGGTATCATGGACAACCATATGTCTAATTCAGTAGTTGTATCTAAAGTTGATGAAGTCTTTATGAAAGTCGATTGTGATGATGGACTTGCACGAGATTTATACGACTTCTTTTCATTTACAGTTCCTAACGCAAAGTTTATGCCGTCTTATAAAAATAGATATTGGGATGGTAAAGTTAGATTATTCTCTATCAAAACTAAAAAGATTTACATAGGTCTATTACCTTATGTAGATGAGTTCTGTAGAGAAAGAGGTTTCGATTTTAGTGGTATAGAAGATGTAATAGGAGAGAAACAAAGAGAGAAGTGTAGTCAATCATGGTTGGCAGATTTAAACCTTCCCTTTGAACCTAGAGAATATCAGATAGATGCATTTAATACTGCAATTCAATATGGAAGACAACTATTACTCTCACCAACTGCAAGTGGTAAATCCCTTATTATATATTTACTCGCAAGATACTACAACAAGAAAACTGTTATTATAGTTCCTACTACTTCACTTGTAGAACAGATGACAAAAGATTTTATAGATTATGGATATGAAGAAAGAATATGTAAGATATATTCTGGTCAAGAAGTGTTTGATGCACCAATTACAATTACAACATGGCAAAGTTTTTCGAAGGCACCCAAAGATGTAATGCAATCATTTGATGTAGTCTTTGGTGATGAGGCACATTTATTCAAGGCACAAACACTTAAAGGTATATTAGAGAAGATGAAAACAACTGCAATTAGATTTGGAACTACAGGAACATTAGATGGTTCAGAAGTTCATAGATTGCAATTAGAAGGTATGTTTGGTCCTGTTAAGAAAGTTATCTCTTCATCAGAACTTATGGAACAAGGAACTATCGCACAAATAAATATCGATTGTCTTATACTTCGTCATCCTAAAATGAAGAAAATGTCGTATCAAGATGAGATGGATTATCTTTGTTCTAATGAGAAACGAAATCATTTTATAGTGAATCTAGTTAAAAGTTTAAAAGGTAATACACTTGTATTGTTTCAATATGTAGAAAAACACGGAGAAGTATTATATGATATGATGTTTAATACAGATATGGGTGGTAATCTACATTATGTTTATGGTGGCACAGATACAGAAGATAGAGAAGTTGTCAGAGAGCTAGTAGAGAAGTCTAAAGAAGATACGATACTTGCATCATATGGAACTTTCTCTACAGGAATTAATATTAAAAAAATAGACAATGTTGTTTTTGCAAGTCCGTCTAAATCAAGAATACGAAATCTACAATCGATTGGTAGAGGTCTTCGTAAGACGGATGGTAAAGATAGTATGAGGTTATTTGATATTGCAGATGACCTAGGATGCGATAATTTTACCCTTGCTCACTTGAAAGAAAGGATAAATACTTATAACGAGGAAAACTTTCCTTACGAATTAAAACAATTTGATTTAAAGTAATGTCAACACCAAGAGATTTAATACCAGAAAGATACGAAGTTATCAAACTAAAGTCCGGAACAGAAGTAGTCGGTATGACTAGAGATTTAGGTGAAACTATTGAAATAACATTACCTATGATATGTCAGTTGTCTTTAGTTCCAGGCACACCAAGAACAAATGCAGTGTTCTATCCTTACGCACCATTAAGCGCAGAAGAGAAAGTAAACATACCGAAGTATGAAATAGTCCACAGAAATCTTATGAACGAGCAATTCGTTCCTTATTATGATAGTGCATCATCTAAATGGATGGACATGATTGAAAATAAATCTATACCTTTGGCAAATAAAGAAGATATGAAAGTTCAAGAAGTCATGAGAAGACATCTTGCAAGATTGATAGATGGTGATAGAGAATATCTAGATGCACCAGAAGAAGAATTTATTGAAGAAGTATTAGAAGATTTAGAACGAGAGTATGAACATGAAGAGTTCAAATATGCTGTCGCACCAAAAGATAAGAAAAAAATTCACTAAACCTTTCACATAGGTTAAAAAAATTACTAAATAATTGCGTATAATCCACAGTGATATACATATATAAATTATATTAATATTAAAATTTAATGGAGAAACCATGACGACTGCAATTGCAACAAAGATTGCGAAGAGCATGGTGGGCAGATTCGAAGACCTAAGAGAAGTTCTACCAAGAATCATTGAAGCAATTGAGTTCCTAACACTACTGACTCTTCCAATATTATTACCTTTTGGAATAATGTGGCTAGCTACCCTAACTTGGGGTTAGAAACATGTCTAAAGAGAAACTACAAGACTTACGAGATAAGGCAGAGGTAACTATACTTTGCCTTATCTTTATTGTATGCACGATGTCAATGATGACACAATGAAACAGTATTTTCAAAACATATGGGAGTTCTGTAAAGAATTTCCAGGTTGGGCCGCTGCCTTCTTTTTGTGTGGATATATAATGGGAGTTGTTTACTTTTGAGATATCCACAACAGTTAGAAATCGTTTATAAACCAAACGATGCGACACCAGAACAAATAAAAGAATGGAGAGAAACAGACTTCTTTAGTAAAGGAGATTTCGACTCGTTAAAGTTATTTGTAGTAATACCAACAATAATACAGATAGGATGTTTGTTGTTTATGTTTGGTATTATGGCCATTAATGATAGTATATTCTAATAATAAGGAGCTTGTCCGTGGCGACAAAGCTATCATATCATACCAATCCCGATTTCTACAAGGGGTTTTTTAAAATAAATAAATAAAAATAAGTAGCAAAAACCACTTACAAATAACGCAGGAACCTAGTATAATAACTACATCATGGCAAAAAACGCAAAACAAGGTGAACACTATGTTAATAATAAAGAGTTCACAGCCGCAGTCGCCGAACACAACGCCGCCGTTGTGCTTGCCGAGGAAGAGGGCAAAACCCCACCACAAATGTCAAATTACATAGGAGAGTGTATCTATAAGATTGCAACTCGACTATCTACACGACCAAACTTCATAAACTACACTTACAGAGATGAAATGATATGTGATGCAATAGAAAACTGTATTCAATATATCAAGAACTTCAATGTAGAAAAATCAAACAACGCATTTGCATATATTACACAAATTTGTTATTACGCCTTTCTAAGAAGGATACAGAAAGAGAAGAAACAAGTTTTCATTAAGCAACAAGTAATATCAGACATCACTATGGAAACATTCGAAACAATAGATGGTGATACAACTGGTATGACTAATACTAATGTTGAGTGGATGCAAGACAACATGAATCATGTTCAATACGAACCAAGGAAATCAAAAAGAAAAAAGACAACTAAGACTAAAGGTCTAGATAAATTTACTGAATGAAAATAGCGATACTCAACGACACACACGCAGGTGTTCGTGGAGATATGTTAGAAATGTCCAAATATCAAGGACGATTCTATGAAGAAGTATTCTTCCCATATCTTGATGAACATAATATCAAACACATTCTACACTTAGGTGATTACTTCGATAGAAGAAAGTTTGTAAACTTCGCAAGTCTAAAATCAAATAGAGAACATTTCATAGAACCTATGTTAAAAAGAGGTATATCTATGGACTTGATTTTGGGTAATCACGATGTTTACTACAAGAATACTAATGAAGTAAATGCACCAGAGTTATTATTGTTCGAAAGTGATAACATTAATATCATACACGAACCAATAGTAAAAGAATACGATGGAGTAAATCTCGCACTTGTCCCTTGGATTAATAATGAGAACTATGCAGATAGTGTAGATTTCTTATTAAGTGCTAACGCAGATACATGTATGGGTCATTTCGAAATAGAAGGCGCTCTCATGATGCCTGGAATGACATGTCAACATGGACTAGACCACACATATCTAAAACGATTTGATAAAGTCTATAGTGGTCATTTTCATCAAAAATCAGAAGTAAAGAATATCAAATATCTAGGTTCTCAAATGCAGTTCACTTGGTCAGATTATGGAGATGAAAAATACTTCCATATATTTGATACAGATACTAGAGAGATGACTCCTATTCATAATCCATTAACTATGTTTGAAAAATGTTTCTATGATGATACAAAAGAATCTTTTGAAACAATATCAAATAAAGACTACAGTAAATTTACAGGCAAGTTTGTTAAAATGATAGTAGTCAATAAAGATAATCCATATTGGTTTGATTCTATGGTAGATAAACTACATGCCGCTAATCCGTTGCATGTTGTTGTCGTAGATGACCATAAACATATGGACTTAATGGACGATGATGATATAGAAGGAGTAGAAGACACTCTTACTATATTAGAAAAGTATATTGATGGACTAGAAATACAAGGTCAGAAAAAACCCCTATTCGAATTAATGACTTCGTTATATAATGAAGCATTAGATGAACACAACTATCTATGATTAATTTTAAAAAGATACGATACAAGAATTTGTTATCGTCAGGAAACTCGTTTACTTCCATAGAACTAGACAGGTCGCAAACAACATTAATTGTTGGTGATAATGGTGCAGGTAAATCTACATTACTAGATGCATTATGTTTTGCATTATATGGAAAAGGATTTAGAAATCTAAAGAAAGACTTATTGATTAATTCTATCAATGGTAAAGACTTAATAGTAGAAGTAGAATTTCAAATAGGAAGAAAATCTTATAAAGTTATTCGTGGTGCAAAACCAAATAAGTTTGAGTTGTATGTTAATGATACATTAATTAACCAAGATGCAACTATGAGAGATTATCAAGAACATCTAGAAAAGAATATTTTAAAGATGTCTTATCGTTCATTTACCCAAGTCGCAGTTTTGGGTTCTGCTAACTTCACTCCTTTTATGCAGTTGAAGTCAGTAGAAAGAAGAAGACTTGTAGAAGACTTATTAGATATATCAATCTTTTCCACAATGCAGGATATATTAAAGAAGAAAGTTACCCAACATAACATAGATGTTAGAGAAACAAATCATGAGATAGAATTACTAGAAGAAAGAATAAGTGGTTTGAATGAACAGATGAATCTCTTACAAAAAAATCGTGATAAGAAGATAGAGAAATATCAAGGCACAATAGAAGAAACGCAAAACAATATAGATAAAGTTATGAGAGATGTTGGTCTTGAAAATAAAGAGATTGATGAAAAGAAAAAACTTATAACTAATAAAGATAAGAATGATAATAGATTAAAAGAAACTCTTGATTTAGAAAGACAACTTGAACTTGCATTAAAGAAAGCAGAACAAGATGTTTTATTTTATCAAGAAAACGATGATTGTCCAACATGTAAACAAGGTCTAGATGAAGAGCACAAGAAGAAACATATCAAGGAACGCAAAACTAAAACGGTTGAAATCAAGAAGGCGATTAATGAAATCTCCATCACAATCGATTCCTGCCACGATGAAATACAACGAATCAATACCATTCAATCAGAAATAGATGATATACAAAGAAAGATTGGTTTATCTCAAACAGAAATTTTATCTAATCAAAAATACATAGATAAACTAAACAAAGAAATCAAAGATTTACAAAGTGAGATTTCAGGCGATGCTACAGTTAATGATAGATTAACAACAGCAGAAGATGATTTAGATGCATTACATACTAAGAAAGAAAGTCTAACTGATAGACAACACTATTTTGATTTAGCAACAACTCTATTAAGAGACCAAGGTGTTAGACAGAGAATAATTAAACAATATGTTCCTGTCATGAATAAAATGATAAACAAGTATCTCGCAAATTTAGAATTCTATGTTGGGTTTGAATTGAATGAATCATTTGAAGAAACAATCAAATCTAGATTTAGAGATGTATTTAAGTATGATAACTTTTCACAAGGTGAGAAGATGAGAATTGACCTTGCATTACTATTCACTTGGAGAGCAGTTGCAAGAATTAAGAACTCAGTAAATACTAACATACTTATTTTAGATGAGGTGTTTGATAGTTCATTAGATTCACAAGGTACCGATGACTTTTTAAAGTTATTGAATTCACTAAATGAAAAAACAAATGCATTTATAATATCACACAAAGGAGACCAATTGTATGACAAGTTCGAAGAAGTCATTAGATTTGAGAAGTATAAGAACTTTAGTCGCATTGCAATATCATAAATAAGAATATGTATCAATTAATAGAAGAAGCATCAAAAGTATTAAGAACTCCACCACCAGAGTTTGATTTCGAAAACCCACCAGAAGACCCAAAAGAAATTGCCAAGAATCTTGGCGAAGCAATGGATAAGTTCGGTGGTTTAGGTTTATCTGCAAATCAAGTTGGTCTTCCATATAGAATATTTGTGATGAGAACTATGCACGAGGGTGATGAAGAACCTACTAATATTGCATATTTTAATCCTGAAATAACTAGAGTATCACAAGAAACAGAATCATTGAAAGAAGGTTGTTTATCTTTTCCAGATTTATTTCTAATGATTAAAAGGTCAAAAACAATAGAGTTTAAATATCAAGATGAAGAAGGCGAAGAACACACTGTAATGATGGAAGGATTAGGTGCAAGATGTGTTCAACACGAAGTAGACCATTTGAATGGCATATTGTTTCTTCAAAGAGCATCAAGATTAAAAATAGAAAGAGCAATGAAAGCTCGAACAAAAGCGAGAAAGAAAAGAATTGAATATGAAAAACGAGTCGCACTTGCAAAATACTTCCAAGAGCTACAGTCCAAAAATGATTCAAAACCTGATGTCGATGGAGAGATGTCAGGAGATGATACTATTTCACAAGAGTCATAGACATTTAACAGGAGTAGGAGATGGTTCTGATTACACAGGTATCAGATTCATGCACATACACACTCCACATATAAGAGAATGGATTGCAGAAGTAATTGTTAATCTTATAGGCGAAATCAGAAAGACATCAGACCAAGTCGTATATCCAGAAATGATTGCACTCAATGAGTGGCCAATTGGTGGATTTCAAAAACCACATCTAGATACATATTCAAATCAAGAAATGACTCACGGAACAAGTCCTGACAAACCATCAAGAGAATGGACTTGCATCTTATATCTAAATGATAACTTCAATGGTGGCAGAACTTATATTCCTGATGGCGAAACATACGAACCAGAAACAGGTTCAGGTTTACTCTTTCAAGGTATCTACATACCACATGGTGTTTCTAAAGTTCGAAGACACCCACGACACACATTATCCTTTTGGTTTACTACAGATTCCGGCAGATGTATGCCGATTAATCCTGTAAGAGACCTAAATCTTGACGAAGATTCCATTCGTTTACAAAACTAATTTCAAAAACCCAATAAAATAAGGCCTCCTAGCGGTTGACAATAGGTTCGCTTTTTTGATATCCTATAACTATCAAATAAGGAGAAAATATGAAATTAGGTTACGAAGAAATAAAATTAGTAAGTGATAGTTCAGATGCTTTAAGTTCATCAAAATTTATTGATTTCTTAAAGAAATACGCAGGTTTAAAATTGATTCCAGTAAGGGGTCAATATGACAAATATTGGTTAAGTGGTAAAGACGGCTACGATATGATTGATGGCAACAAATACTATAAAATCAATTGCGATGGTAGAAAACTTTATATCGAATGTGTTGGTGGTTTCAATGCATTTGCTATGAAAGGTTCAATAATAGATTGGATTAAAGAAGCCATTGAAAACAAAAAAGGCTACAGTAATTACTGTAGTGAAAATGGAGAAAATGCATAATGAAATTTAGAGATTACCCAGCAAAGTTTAAAGACACCGTAGAGAGTGCAGGAAGAACCTACAAAAGATGGTCGATTACAGGCACATTCTCAACTACAGAAGACAGCGTTAATTGGTGTAAAGACAAATACTATGTCGCACCAGGAGATGTAGTCAGATGGCATTCTAACAATCAAATACCTTTTGGTGATATGCTATTAGATTTATGTGAGGCATTAAAGATTACTCCTAAACAGTTAAGAGTTTCTAACGAGATTAGAGAAAAAGAAACAGATGAATTTTGGGAAAACTATTTTAAAAAGGATAAAGAGGATGAAATTCTTTTGCCTGACCCAACTGTAGGTGCAGACTATAATGATTGATTACATTTCATTCACAATATTATTCTTTATAATCAGTGGTTTAATGTTGTGGCATGTGGTCGATACATGGAACGACCCAAAATAAATTTGACAATGACCAGCACTTTTTAGTAGGATATAAACATGACAACAGAAAAATTAAGAAATCAGAAAGATAATCTCGCCAGATTAATGGCTACAGAGAATCTTACAATAGTTCACAAAGCGATACCTACTGCATATTTTGATGTAAAGAATAGGGTTCTCGCTTGTCCTACATTCAAAGATGATATATCGCCTGCACTTTATGACTTGTTTATGGGTCATGAAGTTGGTCATGCATTGAATACTCCATATGAAGGACTTCATTCTACTATAACAGAGAATAGAACTCTTAAAGGATATCTTAATGTTGTCGAAGATGTCAGAATTGAGAAGGCGATTAAAAACAAGTATCAAGGATTGAGAACATCATTCTTTAAAGCATACAATGAATTGATAGATAGAAACTTCTTCGGTATTAAGGGAAGAGACCTTCAAGAACTTTCCTTGATTGATAAAATAAACCTGATTACAAAATGTGGTTCTAGGGTCGACATCATTCTTAATACCGAAGAGATTAGATTTTTACAGATGGCAGAAGATTGTAAGACATGGGAAGATGTTGTAAAATGTGCTCAGGCAATTTACGATTGGTCAAAAGAACACGAACAAAGAGATGAATCAGATGAGGCAATAACTATGAAAATGCCTGACATCGATAATGAAGAGTCAGATGAAGAAGGCGAATTGGTTGAAAGTCCTTATGGTGGTGAAGAAACTGATGAAGAGGGCGAAGAAGAAATTGATGATGGTCTTAAAGCAGAAGAAGAATTAGAAGACGCCGAAGAAACTGATGAAGAAGAGATTATTGAGTCAGGCAAAAAAGGTGGCAAATTCGAAGGCAAATATGATGAAGAAGATGGTGCAAGGGAGTCAATCACTGAACACAATGCACACAACAATGAAGATATGTTTGTTGATGAAAACGCTTGCATCAAGACAACTATTCCTTTAAGAGAAAGATTTAAAGAAACAAATATAAATGATATTGTTTATCCTTATAAGAGAGTTATTCAAGATTTTAAAGATTACACTAATTGTGTTAGAGAAAAAGAAGAAGCAGGCAAAGATGAGTGGGCGAAAAAGTATCTGAACCAAAAAATTGAGAACAGACAAATTTATCTAGAAATGAATAATCATTATAGAAAGTATATTCAAAACAAAAACAAAAAGATTGTTGCTCACATGGCAAAAGAATTTGAGATGAGGCAAAATGCACATAGAAGTGCTAAGGCCTTTACAGGCACAAGTGGTCAACTTGATATGAATAGACTTGCAAAGTATCAGATAGTTGATGATATTTTTAAAAGAGTTACCTACATACCTGATGGCAAAAATCATGGGTTGAATGTTCTAGTTGATTGGAGTGGTTCAATTCACAATGAAGTTGCTGACTTACTTGAACAATCAATTATTCTTGCAGAGTTCTGTAGAAAAGTTCAGATACCTTTCAGAGTGTATCTATTTTCAGATTGTATAGAAAGAAATAAAGATGATTACTACTCATCAAGTGGTGAAGGTAGATTAGTTGAAATACTTTCTAACGAACAATCTTCCAGAGATTACACTGAAATGTTTAACAACATTTCTGCTATATTAATTTCTAGACTTCATGAACAAATTAGTTATTGTTGGAATGGCAAGAAAAGACAGGCACTAATTGAAGAGTATAATAAAATCTTTGGTAGTCAGAGAACATGGAATTATGAAGACTATTCAGACTATGATGGTTTACAATCAACTCAAATGTATCCACAAAATTACAGATTGGGTGGAACTCCTCTTGACCACACATTAGTGGCAATGAGAAAACTTTTACCAGAATTCAATCACAAGTATCAAGTTGAAAAATCTATCTTAACTGTTATTACAGATGGTTATAGTCATAGTTCAAATTTCTTCTCCGGCAGTGAAAAAGAGACCGAAGATATTACTGCACAACAAGGTGATGATTCTAGTATTTACAGGTCTAGATATAATACTAAAAGATACTTCTTAGACCCATACATTAATAAGACTTATCTTTTTGAAGACAAAACAGGAGATAATTATTACAGAAGTAATATGCAAACAACTCAAAATATTCTAGAGTGGTTAACAGATACTTGTAATATCACTGTTACCGGATATTTTGTCTTCTCTAAGAAAAATGATTTTAGACAAACTGCGTTGGAGATAATGGGCACCAAGGCATATGATTTAGTTGATAATGCATGGAAAGAAATGAGAAAGTCTGGATATGTAATTCAAACCGAGGGTTATAATAAACTGTTCTTAACTTCTGCATCTAATCTTTCCGCTACAGGCGATGATGAATTAGATGATGAGTTTGTTGGTGCAAACAAAAACAGAGTTATGGCTGCTTTCAAAAGAAACCAAAAAGGTAAAACTACATCAAGATTTTTAACTAATGAATTTATAAAGGAGATTGCATAATGGCGATACAAATGGAGATAATACCATCTACAAATTACGATAAGTTTCAAGAAGCAATAGTTCATGTGGGCAAAGGTCCATGTGTTAAGTTTGATTGTCCTAGACAATCATTATGTGCTGAAGAAGAAGTCGAATGTAAAGCATTTAGGTATTGGGTCAATAATGATTCTTATACCACGATGAGAAAAGGTAAGAAGACTTCTATATCAGTTGACATAGAAAGATTACTAAAGGACATAGAATGATACAAGCAGAGAAAGGTAAACAAGGAGAATTATTATGTGCCAACATTTTGGCAAGTGGTGGTTGGCTTTGTTTCTTTCCAGAAAATAAGTTTGCCTCACAGGCAGACATTAAGGCAGTTCATTGTGTCAGTGATGAAGTAAAAAGAATTGAAGTTAAAACACAAACACCATATGCATTTAAAGAAATGTTATCATATCCATGGACACCTGCTCAGATAAAAAAAATTGATAAGGTTGATGAGATATGGTTTGTTTGCACTAGTGATAATAATATAAGGTCAAACATAAAACAAAAATTGGCAAAGTGGGAAGGAAATGTTTATAAAGTAACCTCGCAAGAAATGAAAGATTACATTAAAAGAAATGAAAAAAATTCTAGTATCTATAAGTTTGATGAGAAGACTGGATTGCTTTGGTTCAATTATCCAATCAATAGAATGGAGTTAGTTGGTAAAGTAGATACAACATCATTAAGAAATGATGGCACGACTGCATACACTAGTTATGACTCCAAGAAAGGACAAATGAAATTATGAATGAAGACACATTAAAAAGTTATGTCGCATACGCCAAGGGCGAAACAATAGATAATACGATATATCCTTTTGTAAGAGATGTGTTAGAGAATTATGCATCTGGTGAACTCAAAGAAAAGATAGTCACCGAGATATTGGGTTATACTCAATCATTAGATTCAATTCATGGATGTGATGCTTTTAACAATGAAAGACCAGTAGAAATTAAGTGTGAAACTGCCACACCTTTGTCTGGTAGAGCGTCTTGGACATCTACTAATAATGACACCAAGGTGCAAAAACTCAGAGATTCAGACCAAGAGTTTGTTCTTGCTGGGTGGTCTACAAAGGGTAGATTGATATACATTATATCTTGTAATCTTAATGACACCGATATTATTGATAATGTAGAAGAGTGGATTAATAGATGTAAGGTGAGAACAACTAATATAACACCAAAGACAACCCATGTTCAACTAGGAAATGCCGAACTAAACTTCAAATTAATTAATGAGAAGTATATTGATGGTAATATTAATAAGAACTTTTTGAAAAAGTTTCCTATTAATGGTTGACAATGACTATCACTTTTTAGTAGGATGGACACAATGATGAAATATTTACATAAGGAGACTAAATGAGTAAATGGACATATGACCCCACCGAGTCGGTCAATATCGGTGGTAAAAACTTCCACATGACCCAACCTAGAAAAGAGTTTATTGATGCTCTTAAAACGAAATATCCTAATCAACTACAGTTCACTAAAGAACAGTTTGATGCATTGGGAGAATTTCCATATTGGTTGAAATCAAACAGATACAATTTTAAAGATGGTGCTGTTTTCAATCTTCAACCAATTCTTGCAATTGACAATAATGGCACAACTGTTGCAGTTCCTCAACCAGAGGCTACAGTAAAAGTTGCAACTGTTCCGAGTCCACAAGTTCAGAACATGCCTGTTGCGGCTGCTACTCAATCAGTAAATCTGATTGATGATAAAGTCAAAATCATTCCTGAGAAAATGTCGAACTATGTTCCTTTTGGACATTTTAAAGATGTTAAAGGTATCTTAAAATCGAAATTGTTCTTTCCTGTTTTTGTAACCGGCCTTTCAGGTAATGGTAAAACATTAATGATTGAACAAACATGTGCTCAGTTAAAAAGAGAATTGTTCAGAGTGAACATTACTATTGAAACTGATGAAGATGATTTAATGGGTGGACACACTTTACAGAATGGCAACATTATCTTTAGAGAAGGTCCTGTTATTAAGGCGATGAGAAAAGGCGCTGTCTTACTTCTAGATGAAGTAGACCTAGGGTCTAATAAACTCATGTGTTTACAATCAGTTCTTGAAGGTAAAGGTTACCTTATCAAGAAGACTGGTGAATGGGTGACACCAACACCAGGGTTTACAATCGTTGCGACTGCTAACACTAAAGGTCAAGGTTCAGAAGATGGCAAGTTCATAGGGACTCAAATCATGAACGAGGCGATGTTAGAAAGATTTGCGATTACAATGCAACAAGAATATCCTCCAGTAACCACTGAGAGAAACATTCTTAAAAAAGAAATGGCATTGACAGGTCCTGTTGATGAAGATTTCTGTAAGAAACTAGTTGATTGGGCTGACATAATCAGAAAGACTTATTATGAAGGCGCCATTGATGATGTGATAACAACAAGAAGACTTGTTCACATCGTAAACGCTTTCAGAATGTTTGATGACAAGTTAAAGTCAATAACAATGTGTATCTCTAGATTCGATGAAGAAACTAGAAACGCTGTTCTTGACCTTTACACTAAAGTCGATGCTGGGGTAAATCCTTACGAAGAGGAAAACCCCCTTGCAGAAGAAGACGCTTCAGAGTATAATGGAGACGATGAGTAATAATATAGATTACAAATACAACGAGAAAGAACTCCTCAAGGAGTTCTCTCTCTATGTAGATAAAACTTATGAACAACATTACTCTAAAGACAAATTTCAAGCTACAGAGTTCATCATGGATGGTGGACATGGCGAAGGTTTTTGTATTGGGAATATCTTAAAATATGCCCAAAGATACGGAAAGAAGGACGGTTATAATCGTGCCGACCTGTTGAAAGTTATCCACTACGGATTTCTTGCTTTATATAATCACGATACATTTATGGAGACTAACGAATGAAAATTTCAAGTGAAACTCAGGCGATATTAAAAAACTTCGCCACTATTAATTCGGGTATAAAAGTTGGTTCAGGTAATCAACTTACTACAATATCGAATATGAAAAACATTCTTGCAGTTGCAAATGTTCCAGAAACATTCAACCAAGAGTTTAGTATATACAACCTAGTAGAATTTCTAGGTGCAATAAGTCTAACAGATAATCCAGACTTTAATTTTAGTGAGGCATCATTAAGTATTACAGATGCAGATACATCTTTAACTTATTTTTATGCATCAGAGGGCATGGTAATGTCACCTGAGAAGATGATAACAATGCCAGAGGCAGAGATTAATATTGAATTATCATCAACACTATTAACTGAATTACAGAAAGCTGCTTCAGTTTTAGGTGTCAATGATTTAATCATGACATCAGATGGTTCAAAGATTGAACTACAAGTAACCGACAAGAAGAATCCAACTTCGAATACTTTCTCTAGAATAGTAGGAGAAGGAAATGGTTCTACTTTCACCATGAACTTCAAGATTGAGAACTTGAAAGTTTTAGATGGCAACTATGCAGTTGCAGTATCATCGAAAGGTATATCTCATTTCAAGAATAAAGATATAGACCTTGAATATTTTATCGCTTTAGAACCTGATAGTTCTTATAGTGCTTAATAAATATATAATGTGTGAAATAGCGCCAGTCTCCGCTCTTTTCATGGGAGTATTAGAAACTCATCATCATTGGTCTAATACACGAACACTCGGTGGGGTTTGTTCTTTTTAATTATGAGTAAAGAATTTTTATATGTAGAAAAGTATCGACCACAAGAAATTATCGATACAATTTTGCCTAAAGGCGTCAAAAAAACATTCAATGAATTTGTTTCTAATCAAGAAATACCTAATCTTTTATTGTGTGGAACGGCAGGAACAGGCAAAACAACCGTCGCTAAGGCGTTGTGTAATGAGTTAGGAGCAGATTTTATTGTCATAAATGGCAGTGATGAGGGCCGACTTATCGACACTTTAAGGACAAAAATCAAGAATTTTGCATCTACTGTATCACTTTCTGGTGGTCCAAAAGTAGTTATTTTAGATGAGGCAGACTACATATCTGCGGATAGTGTTCAACCTGCACTTAGGAACTTCATAGAAGAGTTCTCCGCTAATTGTAGATTCATCTTTACATGCAACTATAAGAATAGAATCATAGCGCCATTGCACTCCAGATGCACGGTAATCGACTTCGCAATACCAAATAATGAGAAACAAATTCTCGCTATGGAGGCATTAGGAAGATTAAAGTATATCTGTAATGATGAAGGTATCGATTATGATGAAAAGGTTCTTGTAGAACTTATCATGAAATTCTTTCCAGATTTCAGAAGATGTATCAATGAAGTTCAGAGATATGGTGCATCAGGTGTCATCGATAGCGGTCTACTAGCGACGCTTTCAGAGGAAAAACTAACACCTCTAATCGATATGTTGGCAGATAAAAACTGGTCTGGAATGAGAAAATGGGTCGGTCAGAATTCGGATAATGATTTTAATTCTTTATATAGAAAGGTATTTAATGCTCTAGAACAGAGATTAGAACCTGCATCTATACCTGCATGTGTATTGTTTATTGCAGATTATCAATACAAGTCTGCATTTGCAATGGACAGTGAGATTAATTTTGTTGCATGTTTAACTGAAATAATGTCGGAGTGTAAATTCAAATGACACAATATGATGAAGTAGTAGAATATCAAAGACTTTTAATAGAGGCAGAAGAGTGGTCGTGGGGTTTTAAATCTCTACATATACATTCATTGTCTAGTATGTGGTATGATGATAGACCAGAAGATACCGCAGACGGAGAAAGAGTTACCGATGTTCAACATAACAACGGTGTAATAATCAGAAGTAAGAATGGAAAAGAAATTCATAGATTCGGTGAAGCGAAAGAGGGTGAAGACCTTGTTCGTTCTTATGTAAGAAACAGTCAGCGATGACTAAAAGAAATCCATTCGATTTCGTAAAGTCGGTCTCTTACGACAAAAAAGACATCATGGTTGATGATGTCGAAGAGAAAGCCTATCAACCATTCTTAATCAATAAAGCATTATCTTATCATCAAGATTCTGTTTTTCTTGTAAACGAAATGAATGTCCGTCATAGCATGGACAATCGCCTTCAATACTTGTTTTTCATAAATACTCTTAGAAAAAGACAAAGATTTTCGAAATGGCATAAACCTTACACAAGTAAGAAGTTAGATACAGTGAAGAGTGCCTTTGGTGTATCAACTCAAAAAGCCAAAGAATATCTAGAGTTATTAAATGATAAACAGTATCGTGACTTGAAAAACAATATGAAACTTGGTGGCAAGAATAATGGATGAATACGATTTAGTAAAAGACCTAATAGAAATTACCTTTCCTGAAAAGGACGACTTCTTAAAGATAAGAGAAACCTTATCTCGTATAGGTGTGGCATCTAGAAAAGAAAAAGAACTGTTTCAATCATGTCATATACTCCACAAAAAGGGCAAGTATTACATTGTTCATTTCAAAGAACTATTTAAACTAGATGGTAAACCAACCAACTTTGATGAGTCAGATATTGCTAGAAGAAACACTATCATAGACTTATTAAGACAATGGAATCTAGTATCAATAGTTATTCCTACTTCAATTACAGAGCCTAGAGCACCACTATCTCAGATAAAGGTTATACCTTATAAAGAGAAATCAGAGTGGAAATTGACTCAAAAATACTCAATCGGCAACTCAATTTCATAAATACCTCTGTTAATTAATTTAACAGGAGTAAATATGTTAGAATTCATAGAATACATCATAAGGATAATTCAAGTTATCCCTTGGTTAGTTATGGGTGCATCATTAGTTGCAGCTTTAACACCAACTCCAATAGACGATGGTCTAGTCAAAAAGGCTTATAAAGTCCTTGATTGGTTCGCATTGAATGTTGGGAAAGCAAAGGACAAATAATTCCAAAAACCCCCTTGTCGATTATTAGGTAACCAAGTATAATGGTAACTACATAATAAAAGCAGAGGTAAAATTATGGAATATGTTATTGCAATAGCAGTTATCTTAGTTGTAGGATATCTTGCGTTTCCTCAAAAGTTTCAAGACTTTTTTGGTAGCTCAAGTTCATCTAGTTCGACTACTACAACTCCTTCGCCGGCACCGGCGCCAGTAGTTGCAGATACGAACAACAACGGTATTACTTCGAAAGCTGAACTTAAATCTTTAACTAAAGTTCAACTTGTCGATTTTGCTGACAAAAACTCTCTTAAAATTAAGAAGAGTGGAACGAAAGCTCAGGTAATCAACGAGATACACTCGCAATTAAAGTAAAAAGTCTTACATAGACTTTAAGAAAGGGACCATTCTGGTCCCTTTTTTTATGGAATCCAACGACTTAATTACATAAATAATGGTAATATTATGAACTGGATAGAATTTTTAGCTGAAGTCGGAGCGCCAATTTTTGGTTCTCTAGTCATGGCTTTCTTTATCTTTCTAACTCTAAAGTATATCCTTGAAGGTGTTCTTGACAATGTTAAGGGACTTACAGGTATTATTGCTATGTTAGAAGATAGGGCGAGAGTCATGAATAACGATATTATTAAGATTGACTTATTAATATCGCAGGCGCTTGAGCTTAAACCTGATTTAGAAAGGGTTGCTCGTGCTGAGAATTTCGTAGAAGATGGAAGTATCGATGCAAGAAGAGATTAACGCAAGCGAAATAGAAGATATAACAGATTTAGAACTTGATTATCTTTCTCCTGTTGCAGACATGCTTAATGAATTTGGGTTTCCAATTATCATTGCATTAGCAATGGGATACTTTATCTACTTTGTCTGGAAATTTGTGACTGAGAATCTAGAACCGCAGATTGATAAACAACAAACGACTCTAGTAAAGCTTATTGACCAAATGAGAATGTTGGACCAAGACCAAATAAGACTTCAAGAGAAACTCAATACTGTATTAGAATATAGAGAATCTCAGATATTAAAGGAGAAGAAAAGTGAAAAAGAAAATTCTTAATTCAATATTATTAACAATGTTGCTTGTTGCACCTTTAAGTGCATCTGAAATAAAACACAAGTTTAAAAATCCTAGTTTCAGTGGTATTGGAACAGGAGCACATTATCTCACCATTGAGAACCAAGAGTTCTCTCGTAAAAAGGAAATAGAAGAAGCGTTAGAGGCTGCAAGAAGAGCTGCTGAAAGAGAAGAAGATAACTCAACCCTTGCAAAATTTATTAGAAATTTAGAAAGCCGAATCTACGCTCAAATGGCAAAACAACTTGTCGAGTCTATGTTCTCAAATGACGGTTCTGTTAGATTTGGTTCTTTTATACTAGAAGGAAACACGGTAACATATGAAGTAATTACAAATGAAGATGGTTCTGAATTTATCAGAATGACCATAGTTGGTTCCGATGGAACTGAAACAGTAATTGAGATACCTATAGGTACCGGAAACTTTGGACAAGACCCCGATGGAAGTGGTTAAATATTTACTTAGTCTAACACTCTTACTATCTGGCTGTGCATCTGTGCCAAAGTGGAGTGATGACCCAGCTGATTGTGCATATGAAACTAAAAGATATGAAGAAGGTTTCAGAAAAGATATAGTCACAGGTGTTGCAAAATCATGGACTAGAAATTACATTTGTGTAGAAAGTCCAGTAGTTATAAGTTTACCTGCATATCTAGAATTATTAGAATTACCACCAGCAAAAGAAAAACCTGTTGTTGCAGTTTATAAATTTTTAGATTTAACAGGTCAAAGAAAGTCAGAAGATAATGTCGCATCTTTCTCTACGGCAGTCACACAAGGTGCTACACCAATGGTAATAGATGCACTGAAAACTGCTGGTGGTGGCACATGGTTTAGAGTTGTAGAAAGAAATGGCATAGACCATTTAGTTAGAGAAAGGCAAATTATAAGAAGTGCAAGGCAAGACTTTGCAAAACAAGAAGGTGCTGAAAAGTATCAAGAATTGAATCCACTCCTCTTCGCAGGAATTATTATAGAGGGTGGGATTATTGGTTATGATTCCAATACACTTACAGGTGGCCGAGGCGCAAGGACGCTTGGTATTGGTTATAGTCGGCAGTATCGCCAAGATGCTGTGACTATTAGTATGAGAGCTGTATCAGTTCTAACAGGTGAAGTTTTATTGAATGTCCAAACCAGAAAGACTATCCTTTCATATGGTGCTGGGGGAGATGTATTCCGATTTATTGAAGAAGGAACACAACTTGTCGAGATAGAGGACGGCGTGGGTAATAATGAGTCAGTGACATACGCAACACGAAGTGCTATTGAAGCCGCCGTGTTGGAATTAATTTACCAAGGACATGATAGAGGTTTTTGGGTTATTGAGGACGAAATTGAAACACCATCAGAAGATGGTACCGATGAATTACAGGAATGGTATGATAATGCCAATGAAGTAATTGGTGGTGATGAAGTTGGTCCCATAGGAGAAGAAAATGAATAAAATTTTAAGTATTTTATTACTAATGAGCTCAACATTCGTTTTCGCAGCTGCTACTGATGATAACGAGGTTATGATAACACAAACAGGGGATACCTTGAAGTTATACATTGACCAAATTGGTTTTGGTAACAAGGTTGGACTGAACGACTATTCAAGTGGTTCTGGAACAGCTATGACTATTACTGGTGCTACTTTGGATATCAATTTAGATATGATAGGTAACCAGAACTTGTTATTTGGACCTTTAGTTGCAGATTCTTCCGATTACGATTTAATCTTAACTGGTGATTCTAATGAAATAGATTGGAACATTGGTGCTTCAGGTTCTGCTGATGATTCAAGTATTCAGTTTACTATAACTGGAGACTCTAATGAATTTGATTTAGACCAAGGCTTTGCTTTAAGTGCAGAAAGATTAAATGCAGATTTAACTTTAATCGGAAACAGTAATGTGTTTGATGTAGATTGGGAAAGTGATGACCTAGTTTGGAACTTTGAAATAACAGGTGATTCAAACAACATTAATACTTTGCAAAAAGATGGCGAACAAGAGCTAAATTTTGAATTAACTGGAGATGGTGCAGATGTTGATATTAATCAAATATCAGGAACATGTGCTAGTGGTGCAGGAAATGGGTGTAGTTCACCTGATGCACACATTACTCTAGATATAACTAGTGATAACAGTGTTATTCAAATTAATCAGAAAGACGCTTCTAACGACAGTTAGTGTCTTTTTAGTCATTGGTGGGTTTAGTCTAAACGCTGAACCCATTGGTGATGTCAAAGAGTCTATAGGTGCCACATCTGTAAAAAGAGATGATGCTAGACTAGACATAGATGTCGGAACAGACATCAACATATATGATGAAGCAGAAACTGCCAATGGCAGAATGTTAATAGAGTTTTTAGATGAAGAACAACTCTCACTAACTGAAAACTCCCTTGTCTATATTGATGAGGCATATTACGACCCAGACCCAAGTCTATCAAAGATGTCGATTAGAATGGTAAGAGGAACATCAAGATTCGCCTCTGGTTCTGGTAATAGAATTAATAAATCAAATGTAGATGTTTCAACACCGACTGCAAACATCACAATGAGAGGGACAGATTTTACAACAACCATTGATGAACTCGGAAGAACAATGGTTATTTTATTACCTGATGAAGAAACAGGAATGTCATCAGGAGAAATATTAGTTTACAATGATGGTGGTGAAGTAGTATTAACAGAGGCATATGCCGCTACAGTAGTATCATCTTATGATATGCCACCAACAGAGTCAGTTGTGGTTACAGGTATTACACCTAACTTAATTGACAATATGTTCATCGTAAATCCTCCACCTGCAATAAGACAAAGTTTGGAAGAGGGATATGCAGATGAACAAAATGAAGACCAAGGTATATTAGATGTTGACTTTTTAGAGTTCAACGAATTAGAAACAGATGCCTTGGCAGATACAACAGAAGACTTAGAGTTTTCAGAATTGGACATCGACTTTTTAGATGTTGACTTCTTAACCGACTTACTTGATGTTATAGAAGAGTTGGAGAAAACAAAAGTATCTCTAGGAGATAAACAAGCAGGAGGTTCTTCTGTAGGCGATTTCACTTTACGAGGTGCAACAGTCGGATTTAACAAAGACTCGCAATATAATGTTTTTGAACAAGATGGCGATTTAGTGTTCTTCCGTGATGTAAATGGAGTCATAAATATAGTTATAGCTGCAGGAGGTTCTGGATTCATAGAAACAGATGTAGAAGGATATTCAGGTATCATAACATTTGGTAGAGGTGAAGGAATCGAAATAGTTATTAGACAAACAAATTAGGAGAAATCTATGGACATCAGAGATAAATTATCCCAATGGAAAGCTTGGCACGAAGAAGGTATTGATAATATCATGGAATGGTTTGGTTGGGATTACTACGAAATGTTATGGATAGCATGGGCAGAGGGGCTCATATTAGGTTTACTATTATGGTGGATTTTTTAAAACGAATATACAATAAATTAGATGCATTTTCTATCACACTACTTGGTGCGATGACATTAATGTTTTCGTGTGCTGTGATGGCAGGTGAAGAGCATAACCATATCGCAATAGAACAGGTTAATTCTGGAGATAATTTTAATCTTTCTATAGACCAAATTGGTTTTGCAAACATGATTAGATTTTCTACTGACCATGATGACAATACATTAAGTCTTTTACAATCTGGAAACAACATGTATATCGGTTGGACTGATGCATGGGGTTCAGGTAAACAATGGGGTGGAGATTTAGATGGTCTAGATAATGAAGTAGAGATAAGACAAAAATGTTCAGTTGCAACTTGCAACGATAATGATTTTCAATTTCACATTTGGGGAGATGATAATAAAGTTGTCTTTGGTCAAGGTTATTCTCTTAATAATAGTTTAACACCAACTTGGAACTATGACAACAATGAACCAGGTGGAAACTTTGTAAGATTAGATATACATGGTGATGACAATGTATTTAAAGGTTCACAAAAAATGGATTCAAGTTCAATTAGTCATTCCATTATTGCAAACATCTATGGAGATAATAACGATGTATATGCTAGACAAGCACAGAATGGAAACAAAACTCTCAACTTAACAATCAATAATGATTGGAATGAAGTTGACATTAATCAAAGAGATAATGGTGCTCATACAGCAACAATAACAATCAATGGTTCATATCCAACAGAGTTATTCTTAACTCAAAAGAGTAATACAACTCAAACATATAACTTATCACAAAACTGTCAAACATCTGGTGGTTGTTCTGTATCGGTTACACAAGGTAATTAAATGAGTGATGTATCGATACACATAGAGGGAACATGTCCAGAAGAGTTTGCAGTCTGCATGACTGATGGCGAATGGATAGATTTTATTACAGAATACGAATTAGAAATTATAGATGAAACAAGTTCATTAACTGCTTTGGAATCTACAGGTGATGCTCAAGCAGTGGCAAACTTCACTTGGGAATTATTATTCTTATCTCCATGGGAACTTGCATACATATCAATTCCTATGGCAGTGTTAGGGTTTTATGGACTATCATTATATGCAATGTTTAAATACATTCAAAAGAAATTTTCATAGGGAGAATTGTTTTGAATGTCGGAGAAATATAACAAGTCTAAAAGAACATTCACTTCTTTAGTAAGAAGACCGTATCAAGATGCGATTGCAGTATTACTAAAGACATATGATTATCATAGACATATGGCAATGCATGGAGTTGATAGTGCTTGGCATAACAAACAGGCAGAAGTATTAAGAACATACATGATAGATTTAAAAGATTACATAGTTAAATTAGAAAATGAAAGACGATTGGAACACGAGAATACTCAAACTTAAAGGTGAGTGGAAACTTAAAAAGAAAAAAGAATTTAGAAAAAGATTACTAAATTGGATTCTTATGATTGCACTTCTTGGAGGTGCAATTTATGTTTATCTGAATTGGATGTAAATGTATAATTGGAAGACTGTTTTAATAACTATCGCTGTATTAGTCGGTGTAAAGATATGGTCTCCTTATCTAATAGATAATGTTCGATGGTCTTACTTCGATACTCTCCACAATTCAAAAGAAACAGAACAAGTAGAAGATATACTTCTAGTTAATATAGATGAGAAGTCTATTGAGAAGTATGGTCAATATCCATTTCCTAGAGATGTCTATGCAGACACATTATGGGAAACACACCACTCAAATACACATGTATTTAATATACTATTCTCAGAAGAAGATAGATTCGGTCATGATGAAGTCTTTGCAAACGCATTAGAGAATAGATTAACAATACTATCATCAGCACCAACAATACAAACAGAGTCAGGCAATGCACCATTTGTGCCTACATCAGTATTTGGAAATGGTAATATACAAGACCATGTCTGGAACTTTCCTGGTTTAGTTAGTCCCCGAACCGAATTACAAAACTCAGCTTGGGGCATGGGAGTCACAGTTGCCACACCACCTGTGGCGAATACTCCTAATTTTGATGGTACCATCAGGTCAGCTCCTTTGCTCATCCAGGCCAACGAACAATTATATCCTTCCCTAGGATTTGAGGTGTTGAGAGCTTATTACGACCAACCTAATTATCAAACAAGAGTCACACAAGAAGTTGGTATAGAATGGGTCAAAATGGGGAGAGATAAACCAATAGAGACCACATCAAGTGGCGACTTAATGATTTCGTTCTGGAATGATTTTGATTCTATTTCATTCGCAGATTTAAAAGAATCAGATATTGAGAATAAGATTCTTGTTTACGGTTTAACAGCTGAAGGATTGTCTAATCCAATTTCAACTCCAGTGGGTATAATGTATCCCCACGAAGTTCAAGCAAACCTAATCCAAACCGTTTCGTCAGGAGTTCAAATACAACAATCCGACTTCTTTGAATTTCTTGAAGTCGTTCTTCTTTTGTCAGTCCTTCTAGGAATATTGGTAGTGGTTTACAAACTTCCCACAGTTTACTCGGCGATAGTGAGTTCCAGTATCGTATTATTTCAGGTGGGTGGGAGTTTCTACTTGTGGTCTTCATCGCTCGTTCTCTTCGATATTTTCTGGTCATCGATTTCCTCCGTAGTTGTGTTCGGACATGCCTCTTTCAACCAATACTATACGACCTACCAACTCAAAGAACAAATTAAGAAGCAGTTCCAGAAATATTTATCTCCTGACATGGTTGAAGAACTACAAAAAGACCCAAGCAAACTAAGACTTGGTGGTGAAAGAAAAGAGATGACCTTCATGTTTATGGACATATGTGGATTTACTCCAATCAGCGAAGCCTATAAGAACAGAGATGACCCCGAAGGATTAGTAGAACTCATAAACAAGTTCTTGGATGTGCAAACAAAAATCATACTAAATAATGGAGGCACCATAGATAAGTATATGGGGGACTGCATCATGGCATTTTGGAATGCACCTCTTGATTGCGAAGACCACGCCGACCTTGCAGTTAAATCTGCAATTGAAGTATTAGAAGCTACAAAGGAATTAAATGAAGAACTTTCTCCTCTCAACTTGCCTCCTATTAATGTCGGGATTGGCATTAGCACAGGAGAATGTATTGTCGGAAACATGGGGTCCGAACTTAGATTTGACTATTCCGTCATTGGAGATGCCGTCAACCTCGGTGCTAGACTCGAAGGCCAAACAAGAAATTATGAGGGGGTGGACTTGTTGTTATCGGCAAGAACTGCTGGACTCAGTAAGACAAGAACATTTAGAGAAGTCGATAGAATCCAAGTTAAGGGTAAATCAGAGAAGGTTACAATTTACACCGTATAGTCCTATAACCACTGAACAGTGGGCTCTATTTTGGGCATTACAATTAGCTGATATTTGGACAACAGTTAATGCACTAAAGTATTCGTGTGTATATGAAGCTAATCCTTTTTTACCAGATAGACCAGACAATATTAGATTAGTTTCACATAAAACAATTTTTTTATTGCCACTGTATTACGAAAATAAAAGACAAAATCTTAATTCAAGAGACCTTAACATTGTAAATTCTGTGACAGGATTAGTTGTCATAAATAATCTAGAAGTAAGAAATTACGCTTCTAAAAATTGTAGTAAGATAAAATAAGGAGTATATCATGCCGCCAGTGAAATTCAGCAAATCAGTTGCTAGATACGATAGACAAACCAAGAAGACTACCATTGAACATGATTATATGAAATGTAAATCAAACGCAGATTTGATTGAAGCATATAATAAAGATGGTATCAAACCTAAACTTAGACAAAAGGTTAGAATAGAAATAGACCGTAGAAACAAAAAAGGCCTATCAAATATAGTGTTTAACTGATATAATAGTATAAATACTTTTGTGACAATTATGTGTCAAGAACGAGTAAGAGAAATCTGAATGTCAAATCACGGATAGTCACCATACATTATAGGAGATAAAAATGCATTATTACGCATCATTGTCTGCCTCATATTTAAAGATATTCGCAGACAAAACACACAAGTTAATGAAAAGTGGGAGACTACCTAAGGTTATCAAAGCCGCAGGTTGTGAAAATAAATACAAAAAACCCCTTGAAAAAACCGAAATAAACACTATATAATAGGAGATAGTTATTATTTTCTTTTCTATAGAAATTATATTTTTGAAAATTACCATTAGAAATTATAAGGAATTAATAACTACTTTAGTATGAACTCTTTGAATCTTGAAAAGAGCTCGGGTATGAAACACTATCTTGAAAAGAGCTCGGATTTAAAGAGATTCATACGCCTTAATGCTCATTAGAGGTTAAGAATTTTAATTAACAGTCGCTTATAGGAGGACTATTATGACAATCTACGATGATGTCTTTGGGAAATCTTTCCCTTTCGCAATTGGGTTCGACAGAACTCTTCAACTATTAAACCGTGCAGAACACTTGCATGATAACTCAAATTATCCACCTTACAATATTGTAAAGATTGATGCTGAGAATTTCAGTATTGAACTTGCTATTGCTGGGTTCGATAAGAAAGATATATCTATTACAAAAGAAAAAGAAACTCTTTTGATTGAAGGTAGCAAAGAAACTCTAAGTGAAGATACTGAGTATGTTCATAGAGGTTTATCTGGCAGAACTTTCAATAGAAGATTTACACTTGCAGACGATATAATCGTTAAAGGTGCAGATATGAAAAATGGTATATTGAGTGTGTCTTTAGAAAGGGTAATACCAGAAGAAGACAAACCAGTTGAAATTAAAATAAAATAATTTCAAAAACCCCCTTGTAATTTCCCCATATGTTTAGTAATATGGAGTAATCAAAGCGGAGTTAGTTTAAGGCAAAACGCTTTACTACCAGTAAAGAGATTATAGTTCGATACTATAACTCCGCTCCAATTTAAGAGGAACTATATTATGTTACCATATAACGGAAGAATGTATTCAGTAGGAGATGTATTTCCTTCATTTACATTACAAGGCGTGACTTCTGAAAATGAAATCACAGAGGTATCTTTGATAGAAGAACCAACATCATGGAGTGTTGTTTACTTTTATCCTAAAGACTTTACTTTTATTTGTCCAACAGAAATCGCAGGAATGGACATTATTACACCAGAGGCCAATGTAATTGGTATCAGTGGTGATAATGAATTCTGTAAACTTGCATGGAAAACTACTAATGGAATGATTAGAGAAATCAAACATTCATTGGCTGCTGACACTGGACTAAGTTTATCTCGTGAATTAGGTGTAGTGAATGAGAGAGAAGGAGTCTGTTATAGGGCTACTTTCATACTTGATGAAAACAGAGTTATTCAACATGTATCAGTAAACGCATTAGATACAGGAAGAAATGCAAACGAAGTATTAAGAACATTACAAGCATTAAAAGCTGGTGGTCTTACAGGTTGCGAATGGCAACCAGATGATGACTTTGTAGTTTAATTCAAAAAGTCACTAGACAATAACCCAATTCTGTAGTAATATGGAATTGGGTTTTTTTATATGTTATTACTTTCAAAACAAGATGCAGAATATGTCGCACAAATCTTTATAGATTACTATGCTAATTTTGATAGAATAGATGACTATCTACGCAAAGTGAAACTAGAAAAGATGTCAGAACGACCAGCATCTTTATTTGGTTATGGTCCAGAAGATGACATGTTTCAAGACTTCACAATGCATCCGGAAGACATGGAATTTACATGTAGAGAAATTCCAATATATGATGACTACATTGATATTGTTGCATCGCAGATGATACAGAAATCTATACCAGGCAAATCTCTTAAATGGGTTGTGTATGAAATTAACACAAATAAGATTGTTGGTTTCATTAGATTTGGTTCACCAACAATCAATTCTAAACCTAGAAATAAATTCTTAGGTAAACCTTTAAACACATTAGACAAAGATGTAATGAAAAGATTTAATGATTCAGCGATAATGGGATTTAATATTATACCAACACAACCATTTGGTTATAATTATCTAGGTGGTAAACTACTTGCAGGTATTTGTAATTCACATCTTGCAAGAGAAACATTAAACAAAAAATACAATACAGAGTTCTGTATGTTTGAAACAACATCATTATATGGTTCAAGTAAATCAACATCAATGTATGATGGTATGAAACCATATTTAAAATTTACAGGTTTAACTGATTCAGATTTTGTTCCTTCAATCAATGATGATAAGTATGCATTTCTAAAAGATTGGTTTGAGAATAAGAACAATGGAAGACCATTAGTTCATGAAGATGCAAGTAGTAGAAAATTAAAGACACAAGGCAAAATGATTTCTATTATTAGAAACTCATTACATAAACATCATAGTAAAATATTAAAACCTTTTAGACAATGTTTTATAGATGCAAAGAATTTAACAGAACAGAAAAGACAATACTTAGGAACATATGGTTTTAAAAATGTTAAAGAGTATTTGAATTTAGAAACTGATACATTAGAAAAGAATATTAACTACGATAGATTTGAATATGATAATGTTATTACATGGTGGAAGAAACATGCAGGTAAAAGATTTTCAAATTTAAAAAGTCAAGGAAGACTTAGAACAGAATTAGAGGTCTGGTCTAAAAATTCAAACATAGATATTATAAGATGACAAAAGGATTTACATGTGGTGCATTTGACCTTCTACACGCAGGTCATATTGTAATGTTAAAAGAGGCAAAAGAGAATTGTGATTATCTAATTGTGGGTCTACAAACAGACCCAAGCATTGATAGACAAGAAAAGAATCAACCAGTGCAATCAGTTTACGAAAGATACATGCAACTACAGGCAGTAAAGTATGTCGATGAGATTATACCATATGATACTGAACAAAGTTTAATTGACTTGTTAGAGTCAACAGATATTCATTTAAGATTTGTGGGCGAAGATTATGTAGATAGAAATTTTACAGGTAAAGGTCTTCATGAAATTTATTATACAAACAGACAACACTCATTTAGTAGTAGTGGTTTAAGGAGAAAGGTGAGTCAATCATGAATATAACAATAGCAAGACTTCGTTCAAATGTAAAATACAATGGACCATTAGAAACAGTATTAGATAGTTTCTTTGAGAATTATGTAAAATGGCAAAGAGCAAATCCACAATACAATTACGATACTTATAATGTATCATTTGATAACACAAGACCAAAGAGAACACCTGAAACTATTAAGTGGGCAGATGTAATAGTTATACCTAGTGATAGTGAGTTCAGGTATCATGGTGAACTACAGATGAATCCAAAAGACTTAGCAAAGTCTAACGAACATATGGATGAGATTAGACCATACTTTGAAAACAAAGATGTTATTATGTTCTGTAGTGATAGAGCAGATACAGAAGAACTATACAGAGAAGAAGTATTTAAAGGAATCAAATTGAAATCGTTCACTAAAATAGATGAGATAGATTTTAGTGGCAACATTCACGGCATGAAGTATCACTTCATAAACACCTTGAAAAACCCCTTGGCAGAAATGATGGGTTCAACGAAGTCAATCGACTTTGGATATTGGGGTCGTATGAAACACGGTCATGATAGAGAGAAGACCATCCGCCAAATTTATCGAAGTGAACTTTCATGCCAACTTATTGGTGGTATGCCATCTGGTGTAGAAAGAAAATCTAAATGGATTAAAGATTGGAAAAAATTATATCCACTATTAGAAACTTGTAGAGCAACTCTATGTTTTAATTGGTTAGATGAAACTGCAACAACATCTAGATATGTTGAGGCACTTGCAATAGGTATTGTCCCTTTTGTATGGAGAAACTATGACTGCAACAATACATATAGGATAGACAAGTGGCAAAGAGTATATACCTTTGAAGATTTTTTAGAGAAGTCATTACAGTTAAGAGATGACTCATTTAGAAAAGAGAAGTTAGAACTCGCCAGAGAAAACTATTCAGAAGTTCATCTTACAGAAGATGAATACTATACAGAATTTGAGAGAAGAATGAACAATGCTTTTTAAAGAAGTTTACATGGTGGTTGAGAACCCACAAGAAAAAGATGCAGGTATAGAACTTATATCTGGTGAGTGGGAAGGATTAGTATATCAATATGGTGATGTTCAGTTTGTAGATGGCGAACCACAAATGAACTTCAAAAGAACAATTAGAAGATTACCAAAAGGTGTAGAAGCTTCAGAAGAAGCGTTTGAAGAATTACTAAATAATAGTAAGTTAAATAATCTTATGGGTGATATTCTTGTAGAACTTATACAAGAACAAATCAAAAGAGAGGAGAAGGATAAAAATGCCAACAGTTCAAGCTAAATTTATGCATCTAGAAGGTGAAGATGCAAACACAGCAACATATCTTTTAATTGATTATACTAATGAAGACGACCTTAACTCTAAAATATCAACTTTAGAAAGTGAACAAAAATTAGAACACTTGGAAAATAGGGAGCTATAATGGAAGAAATTATTAAAGAATACAAGTTTAGTGGTGATGTCACTGCTGATGACGGTGAAGTTTTAGAAAATGTAGAATTGTGGTTCAGATTGAAACACACTAATGACGAAGACCTTCAAAATAATATAGAACATAAAGAAAGTGAAGGTTTCACTTATCTTGGCGAATCAAGAGAAATCGAGGAAGTAGTAGAAAGTGAATAGTGAAGTATTAAAAGAACAGATTAAAAGACACGAGGGAGAAGTCCTCGAAGTTTATAAAGACTCTTTGGGTTATCTAACTTTAGGGGTTGGTCATTTAATCAGAGAAGATGATGCAGAATATGGTGAACCAGATGGAACACCTGTATCACAAGAAGTCGTAGATAGATACTACGATGCAGATTTTGACAAACATGTAGATGAAACACTTCATGTTTGTGGAGCACACGACATAGATTTTGATAATCTACCTGAGAACATTCAACATGTATTAGTCAATATGTGTTTTAATCTTGGTGCAAATAGATTAGCAAAGTTTAGAAACATGCTTAAGGCATGTTCTGAATCTAATTGGGAAGAAATGGCTGCCCAAATGGAAGACAGTAAGTGGTATGGTCAAGTAGGAAGAAGGTCAGTAGAACTGCAACAAATGGTTTTGGATGCATGACCTATGCCTACAGTTAAATGTATCAGACTCGATACTGGTGAAGTATTAATTGGTTTTGTTGAAAAACATTTTAATGGTGATTACACCATTAGAGATGCACAAACATGTATAATGGAGGTAAAAGATGGTCACATGGAAGTCAATTTGGCGCCGTGGATTCCTTTTGCCAAAGAATACACATTCAGAATCAACAAGAGTCTTATACAAACGGTCTTTGATGCAAAGCCCCAACTCGAAACTAATTTTAAAGTTGCGACAGGCAATACGCAAAGAGGACAAGTAAGGAAATAAATTATGATAGATTTTATAGATAGAATATTGTCTGCCCAAATCAAACAGGCAGATGCAATGATTGAGAAACATAAAGTAAACATAGAAGTTCTTTCAAAGAACGCAAGTGGTGTTGCAGAACATCCAGATATTATGGACACAGTTGAGAAGGAGTTAGATAGAATAGCTTATTGGAAAGATATTAAGTCTGCTTCTCTCGAATTTGATTTCGAATCTAAGAAAAAGACACTTGTAGAATAGACTAGTCCATAGTATAATAGATATATGGATTTTTATACAAATGTATGTCGGTCTCGTGATAAAATTCTCGCAATAGGATATAAGAACGGAAAGAAACAGAAACTTTCCGTATCATATCGTCCTAATCTTTTTATACCATCAAAGAAAAGTTCATCGCCTTACAAGGCACTCGATGGCAGACCATTAGAAGTTGTAAATCTCAACTCAATGGCAGGCGCCAAGAAATTCAAAGACAAATATCAAAACATAGATGGTTTCGAAGTTCATGGTTATGATAGATATGTTTATACTTACATATCAGATAAGTTTCCAGGCAAAGTAGAATTCGACCCCAATCTAATTAAGATTGCTACACTTGATATAGAGTGTGAGTCAGAAGATGGTTTTCCAGAACCATCACAAGCAATAGAAAAAGTCAACGCAATATCAATTAAACCATTTGGTAAATCTTGTGTTGTGTTTGGTTTGGGTGAATGGGAAACAGAGTCAGATGTAATATATCATAACTGTAGTAGTGAGAAAGACTTACTCGCAAAGTTCATGCAGTATTGGAGAGAAGAGTGGTTTGATATTATTACAGGTTGGAATGTAAACGCATTTGACATTACCTATCTTTGTAATCGTGTTGATAGATTATTTGGTGAAGATTCTCATAAGAAATTTTCTCCATGGGGTCAATCATCTCAACGAGAATTCTTAATAAATGGTTATCAGAAACAACAAGTATTTGATTTGAGTGGTGTTAATGTTGTTGACTATCTAGAACTTTATAGAAAATCTACATTTCATAATCAAGAATCATATAAGTTAGATTATATCGCACACTTTGAGTTAGGTAAAAAGAAATTAGATTACTCAGAGTATGGTTCACTTCATACTTTATATAAGAATAATTATGCAAAGTATCTAGAGTATAATGTTCGTGATGTTGTTCTAGTAGAAGAACTAGAAGACAAACTAGGTTTCTTAGATTTAACACAGGCAATGGCGTATGACGCCAAGTGTAATTACATTGATACATTTGGTATGGTTAAGTATTGGGAAACAATCATATACAATTTCTTAAAAGAACAAGGTGTTCAGACACCACCACAAAAGAAAAACGAGAACAAGAACAATCAGATTGTAGGTGCATTTGTAAAAGAACCTATTACAGGTGGACATAATTGGGTGATGTCATTTGACTTGAACTCACTTTATCCACATTTGATTATGCAGTGGAACATTTCGCCAGAGAAAATGATTAAAGGCAATCGTCAAGATGCAACTGTAGATAAGATGTTGAATAAAGAGATGGACTTGTCTTTAGGTAAGAAGATGAATACTGCAATCGCACCTAATGGTGTTATGTTCTCTAGAGATAAACAAGGTTTCTTTCCTGAGATTATGGAAGTCATGTATGATGAGCGTAAGGCATGGAAGAAAAAGATGATTGAGTATCAACAAGAAAAACAGAGAACGCCTAAAGATGAAGTCAAAAGACGAGCAGAACTTGATACTCTTATTAAGAGAGCATATAACAATCAACAAGTAAGAAAGATTGCACTGAACTCAGCATATGGTTCTATGGCGAATCAATGGTTCGCTTTCTTTAGTGTTGATTTGGCAGAGGCAATTACTACTGCTGGTCAATTAGTTATTAGATGGTCAGAGAAAACAGTTAATGAATATCTTAACAAGATACTTAAAACAGATAATGAAGATTATGTAATTGCAATTGATACAGACTCAATCTATCTTACAATGGATAAGTTTGTTAAAGAAGTTATGCCAGATGAAACTGATAAAGATAAGATTATTGATTTCTTATCTAAAGTAGAACACAAGATAGAAGATGTTTTAGAAGAAGGTTTTCTAGACCTTGCAGATTATGTAAATGCATTTCAACAGAAAATGGAAATGGGTCGTGAGGTAATTGCAGACAGAGGTATATGGACTGCTAAGAAAAGATACATTCTTAATGTTCATGACAACGAGGGTGTAAGACTTAAAGAACCTAAACTTAAACTCATGGGTATAGAAACTGCAAAATCATCTACGCCTCTATGGGTTAGAAGAAGACTAGAAGATGCAATTAAAGTTGTAATGACAGGAACAGAACAAGAGTTGTGGGAGTTCGTAGAGAAATCTAGAAAAGAGTTTAGAGAATTACCGCCAGAAGATGTTGCGTTTCCTAGAGGGTGTAGAGGTCTAATTCAATATGCAGACTCTACAAATATATACTCAAAAGGCACACCAATTCATGTTAGAGGTTCATTGTTATTTAATCATAGACTTAAAGAGATGAACCTTACAAAGAGATATGAACCCATTATGAACGGTGAGAAAATACACTTTACATATCTAACAATGCCCAATCCGTTAAATGAAAATGTAATATCATTTACGAGTTCATTGCCTAGAGAATTTGATTTGCATAGATTTGTGGACTATGATATGCAATTTGATAAATCATTTGTTGAACCATTAAAGAATATTGTTCAGTTAATCAATTGGAATGTTGAACCTACTGCAAGTCTAGACACATTCTTTGCATAAATAATAGTATGGCATATAGTAAGAAGGTTGTAGAACGATTTGAATCTGTTCTAAACAATCCAGAAAAACACTCAGTTGGAAGATTTGACCCCAAGGCACCTGATATTGCTACAGGAATGACTGGTGCACCTGCATGTGGAGATGTAATGAAATTGCAATTGAAACTTGATGAAGATGAAAGAATAGTTGATGTCAAGTTTAAAACATATGGATGTGGTAGTGCAATCGCATCTTCTACATTGTTTGTTGATATGCTTAAAGGTAAAACAATAGAAGAGGCAAAACAAGTGAAAGATAAAGAAATCGCAGAAGCACTTGAATTGCCACCAATCAAATTACATTGTTCTGTTCTTGCAGAAGATAGCATACAAAGAGCAATACAAGATTGGGAATCAAAAAAGGAGCATAGACAACATAATTATGTATAGATATAAAGTAAATGTAGTTAAAGTTGTGGACGGTGATACAGTTGATGTAGATATAGACCTCGGTTTTGGCATGTCATATAAAAAACAAAGAGTCAGAATGGTGGGTATTGATACACCTGAAAGCCGAACAAGAGATTTAGTAGAAAAGAAATTTGGTAAGGCATCAAAGGCACATCTTAAATCAATCTTAGAAGCAGGAGATATTGAATTAGTATCTCACGATAAAGGAAAGTTTGGAAGAATCTTGGGTGATTTATTCATTGGTTCTTCAACATTCTCAGTTAATCAGCAAATGATTAATGACCACCACGCAGTCGCATACACAGGTGGTAATAAAGAAGAAACTGAAAAAGGTCACATGGCAAACAGAGAAATTCTTATAGGGAACGGAACAGTTGTTCTTGAAGAGTCAGAGTCATGATGATAACAATTATGGATGTATTTTACATCCTAATGATTTTAATAATCTTCGGATTCATAATTCATCTAGAAACACAGATGAAAGTTATATTGGAGATGTTAAAACAAAGGTGGTCTCATAGTTCATTAGAAGAAGAAAGAAAATCATTATTCGAAAAGTCCCTAGACAAATTAGACCCCAAGTGATATACTGAATACAGTATATAAAAAAATATATATTATGGAGAAGTGAAATATGTCATTTATTAAAGACTTAGTAAAAGCGTCAGGCAATGAATACGCAAGTATCGTTTCCGAAGGCGTTGCTGCTGGAGATGTGGACTCATTTATAGATAGTGGTTCTTATGTCTTCAACGCACTTTTAAGTGGTTCACTATATGGTGGATTACCTAAAAACAAAATTACTGCAATCGCAGGAGAATCAGCAACAGGTAAAACTTTCTTCGCATTAGGAATGTGTAAACAATTCTTAGAAGATAATCCTGAAGCTGCTGTAATCTATTTCGAATCCGAATCTGCAATCACAAAAGAAATGATTGAAGAGAGGGGTATCGATTCAGCAAGAGTTGTTATTGTGCCTGTAATAACAGTTCAACAATTCAGAAATCAGGCAATCAATATTCTCGATAGATATTTAGAAACACCAGAAGATGACAGACCACCAATGATGTTCTGTTTAGATTCACTTGGTATGTTATCTACAACAAAAGAAATCGAAGATACTGCTGAAGGAAAAGAAACTAAAGACATGACTCGTGCCCAAATTACAAAGGGTGCATTTAGAGTATTAACTCTTAAACTTGGTCGTGCAAAGGTTCCTATGATAGTTACCAATCACACATACGATGTAATTGGTTCTATGTTCCCACAAAAAGAAATGGGTGGTGGTTCAGGCTTGAAGTATGCAGCCTCATCAATCATTTATCTTTCAAAAAGAAAAGAAAAAGAGGGTAGTGAAATCATAGGAAATATTATACACTGTAAGAATGCTAAGAGTAGATTGACAGTTGAGAACAGAATAGTCGATGTCAGATTGACATATGATAAAGGTCTCGACAGATATTATGGTCTATTAGATTTGGCTCTTGCAAGTGGAGTTTTTGAAAAATCTTCAACTAGAGTTAAATTACCAAATGGTAAAACAGAATTTGGTAAAACAATTAACAATAATCCAGAGAAATACTTCACCGAAGAAGTAATGGAAAGATTAGAAACAGTATGCAATCAGTATTTTAAATATGGAAACAACGAGAATAGAAGTATCAATAATCAAGAATCTGATACAGAATGACCAGTTTGCACGGAAAGTAATTCCTTTCCTAAAATCTGAGTATTTTGCCGATTCATCTGAGCAACTAGTATATAAAGAAATTACACATTATTTCGACAAATATACTAAAGGCCCAACACTCGAAGCACTTCTCATAAATCTAGATAACAATTCATCTGAGTCAGAGAATGTTGTCAAGATGTCAAAAGAGTTGTTGGGTTCTTTGCCCAAAGATGAAACGCCTATAGAATGGCTTATTGATGAAACAGAATCATGGTGCAAAGATAGAGCAATCTATATTGCAGTAATGGATTCTATTGAAGTCTTAGATAAGAAATCTCAAAGGTCAACAGGTGAAATACCAGAGTTATTAAAGGATGCCCTTTCCGTGTCTTTCGACCAACATATTGGTCATGACCAATTAGAAGATGCAGAACAAAGACATGAGTTTTATACCCATGAAGAAGAAAAACTTCCATTTGATTTAGAATACTTCAACAAGATTACAAAAGGTGGTCTGCCTAATAAGACATTGAACATTTGTCTTGCAGGCACAGGTGTTGGTAAATCATTATTCATGTGTCATATGGCATCTAGTGCCTTGATGCAGAACAAGAATGTTTTATACATTACATTAGAGATGTCAGAAGAAAGAATTGCAGAGAGAATAGATGCAAACATAATGAATGTTCCTATGAAAGAATTACCAGACATGCCTAAAAAGGATTATGGTAAGAAGATTGAAAGACTTAAAAACAAGACAAAGGGTAAACTTATTGTAAAAGAATATCCAACTGCAGCTGCTCACGCAGGACATTTTAGACATTTACTACAAGAATTAAATATCAAGAAAGATTTTAAACCAGATGTTATCTTTGTAGATTATCTAAACATATGTGCATCTCAAAGAATTAGACCAGGCGCTGGTGCAAACTCATATACATTAGTTAAGAGTATTGCAGAAGAGTTGAGAGGTGTTGCAGTAGAGTATGATGTGCCAATCATGAGTGCAACTCAAACAACAAGAAGTGGTTTTGGTTCTACTGATATTGGTTTAGAAGATACTTCTGAATCATTTGGTTTGCCTGCAACTGCTGATTTAATGTTTGCATTGATTACATCAGAAGAACTAGAAGAGTTAGACCAACTCGTAGTAAAACAATTAAAGAACAGATATAATGACCCTACAATCTTCAAGAGATTTGTTATAGGTGTTGATAGAAGTAGAATGAAGTTATATGATGTAGAACAAGAGGCACAAGAAGAATTAGTTGATGGTGAATTACTAGTTGATGATAGTATTCCTGTCGCTGATAGGGCAAGGGCAACAGATAAGTTTAACGATTTTAAGGTGTAATTATGGGAACAAGAGCGTGGCGTATTAAAAATTTGAAGTCTAGACAAGAGAGAGCTTTAGAAAGACTAAGAAGAATTAAAGAACCCAACAAGAGAGAACTCAGAGAGATTGAAATACTCGAACAGAGGATAAAATAATGCAGAAAGTTTCATTTAAAGATATTGGTGGAGAAATAATTAAAGATACTTCTCAGTATCTTCTTAAAGATAATAAGTTTGGTGATAACTTAGTTTTAAGTAGCACATTTTTAAGAGCAAATCAAATGACTAATGGACATACACATGAAGGAAAAGAAGAAGTGTATTTCTTTGTAAAGGGTCATGGTGAAATGCAAATAGATGGTGAGAGATTTGAAGTAGAGAAAGGTGATGTTGTTTGTATCAATGATGGTGAATTTCATAGAGTATTCAACACAGGTCATCTTGCATTAGTTTTTTTATGTGTATTTGAAGGAGGTAGAGACCACTAATGGCACAACCACAACAACAACAAGACCAATTAAGATTTCAAAACAAAAGAGTCAAAGACCAAGCTCAGACGATTGCAGAACAAAGAAAACTAATCGATGAGTGGATAAGACAACAACAAGACCCGAGGCATAATCAAGAATAATGGAACCATTTGTTCAGAAACAATTTGATGAGTATCAGGCAAATAGAACTGAGAAAGAGATATTGCCTAAAGAAGAACTCAAAGATTTAATAATCAAAGATTTATCATTTGTTTCTAAAATGGGTGTGGCAGAATACACCTTATATCAGAAGTATCAAGAAATACATTTGAAATATCCATCACAAACAGTTCAGACTTTATATGGTGAAGAAACAAACTTTGTCAATGAAGACCATTTAAAACTAATTACAGAAACTAAAAACAATATATGGTTTCCTAATTCATACGAAGACTTTGAGAAACTAGAACCAGAATTAGTATATACAGATTCAGAGAAAGATAGACAAGCCGCTGGTTCTCTTACAGAGAGATGGAATTGTTTAAGAACAATGACACACAGCCAGAAGAATTCATCTAACATAGGTAGAAATCTACATTACATAGTTAGAGATAAAGGCACAGGCAAATATCTTGGTGTCATTTGTATTACAGGCGACTTCATTGATTTAACACCTAGAGATAATTACATTGGTTGGGATAGAGAATACAAAACTAATAGTGGTAAACTAAACAATAGTGCAATTGGTTCAAGTATTTTACCAACACAACCACTTGGTTTCAATTACACAGGTGGTAAACTAATGGCATTGTTATGCACTGCCGATGTAATACAGAAACAATGGGAAGAAAACTATGGTGATAAGTTAGTTGGTATGACTACAACATCACTCTATGGTAAATCTAAAACAGGTGGTCTATCACAATACGATAGACTCAAACATTGGAAGAAAATGGGCTATAGTCAAGGTTCATTATCATTTGAAATGACCAAAGACACTGAAAGAGCTATGCTTGATTACGCAGAACATCATTTCAACGAGAGATACTTCCTATTGTATGTTGCTAAAAGAGAAAGTGGTCAGACATTAAAGAGAGACCATAGAAATCGTATGAGGCAATTTATGTATTCACAATTGAAGATACCTAAAGAGTTGCAGAAGAGCGACCATCAAAGAGGTATCTACTATTCCACATTCTATGAGAACTCACGAGAGTTTCTTAGGGGTGAGATAGAACAAGAACAGTTGATTAGAAACTCAAACGATGGTTCAGTAGAATCATTGACTCAATTGTGGAAAGAAAAGTATGCTGCTAAGAGAATAAATAATCTCATGAACGCAGAAAGACAGAATTTAACCGAAACACTTTTTTACGATGATATAATAGGTATGTCATGGGAAGAGTGTAAAGCAAAGTATTTAGGAGATGTAGGACGATGAATGTATTAGATATGATACCTGCCAAGAAAAGAGGAGTTTTAATTCCAGGAAGAAAGATTAGAGTAGGCAGAGATGAGTATAGAGAATTTACTCAGAAAGTGGAAGAACTTGCTGAGAAAGGTCATGAATTACCACACTTGGTAGAACATGAGAAAGATGCAGATATGTTTGTCATAGAACTTTTAGGTGATGTAGACCTAGAAGAACTAGACAAAATTGCGGAAGGTTAATGGGGCTGTAGCTCAGTAGGGAGAGCACCTGCTTTGCAAGCAGGGGGTCGTAGGTTCGATTCCTATCAGCTCCACCATTTATAATGAAATACGAAATAAAACACATTGCACCAAGATATGCACAAGGTTGTTATGATGTGCAACATTCTGGTGGAGAGTTTCAAGAACTAACTTCTGGTCTATGGTCATTAGATACTTGGACATGGATTTCTCACAATTGCAACGATACTTTTATCATTACAGATGAGAATGATAAAGTTCTTGGTTATTGGTTGGGTGTCATACAGGTATGCAATATAGATTATGATGAGAAGAGATTTGGTCAACTTGGTTGTTGTGCAATAGATGTATGTGTTCAAAAAGAATTAAGGTCAACAGGTATCATGAATGAAGTCATGAAAACAGTATGTCAGTATCACCAATCTATCTTTACTTGGACACATGTAGATAACATTGTCGCACAAAAAATCATGGAGAAATGGGGTTTCATTCAACACTCTAGGCGAAAAGACTGGTTTGCACCAGGAGAAGACGCCTACTATTACACATACGATAGGGGTTGACAATGGGCCATACTTTTTAGTAGGATGGATGCATGTTGAGAAAGTTTTTAAAAGTTATATTTTGGGTATCGTTATTTTGTATCGTATATCTAGGAATAATGATTCTCGCATATAAATTTGCATGGTAGGAGACACAATGGAAAAAGCACTAATAGTAAACACACAATATCTAGAGAACTATGATTTAGATGGTGGTAATTATTGGAAGTTTAAAGGTGGCAAAGAGTATGTCATTTCATTTGGTGTCACCAAAGAGATTTATGAAGAAGATGCATATGGTAAGGGTGAACATTCTTACTATGAATGTCCTGAGGTTAGTGAAGCAACTATACTTGCATTAATCAATCAACTAGGTAATGCATCTAGTAGTGGTTACCAAGAGTATGTAAAATCTTGGGAAACTACAGATATGCCTTCTGCACTTACAGAACAAGAAGCTTCATGGGCACATGATAAAGAGGCATTCGAGTGTTTCAAGGCAGAAAGAATGTCTTGGAAAGAATTAGAACAACAATTAATTGATACAAGAAAAGAAGAAAGTTATGCCTAAATTAACAGTAATTTTTGATGTAGATGGAACAATCGCTGATGTCGAGCATAGAAGACATTTTGTAAGTGGTGGCCATAAAAATTGGGTATCATTTAAAGAACATACAAAGTTCGATACACCTGTTCAATGGGTTTGCGATATTGCAAAAAGATTCATTGCACAAGGTGATGAAGTTGCTTTCTTTAGTGCAAGAAACGAATCAGAAAGAGAGATTACAGAACAACAGATTTCTGAATGGATTGGTGATGGTTATGCAGGTTTATTTTTAAGACCTAATGATTCATACGAACCAGATGAGATTTTCAAATCAGAACTTGCAGATAAGTTTGAAGAAATTGGTGGTAAAATCGACCTCGTATTTGATGATAGAAACAAAGTCGTTGATATGTGGAGAAACAGAGGTATCACCGTTGTTCAAGTTGCAGACGGCGATTTTTAACTACAAAAAAAGTGCAATTATTTTCACCAAAAGGTTGACAATGACCTCACTTTTTTTGTAGGATATCCATAGTGAAGATAAAACACTAACCAAAAAAACGAAGTGCTTGAAAGTTCGACCTTCTAAAAAATAGAGAAACTTTACTTGACAAGAATTTAGTTCCTCATGAACACCGAAAGGGTTTCGAAGTCATTAGAAAACAGTCAAACGAAGTTCAAAAGTCGTTGAGAGGTCGCAGGTTCGAATCCTGCCACAACAGAGGTTGTGTAGAGAAGTGGTCCTAATCTTTCTGAACTGCCATTGGCCTTGCAATATAGGTTGAACATAGAGCATAAGACTTATCGTAAATCGTAGAGTTTGTGGGTAAGAACACAACAGTGAGATTAGGCCTAGTCCTTTTCAATATAACTGATTAACTACTTCACTATTCGAGCGAGAGCGGTCATAGAATCTTTTTTACTAGACTTTAATGTAAAAGTTAAAAGTGACATCCTAGGATAGTCCGGCGAAAATCGTTAGTATCAAAAAATGAAAGTTTATATTTTGAGTCGTTAGTGTAAGGGTAATCAAGAAGTGAGAAGCTTGAAGTTAACCAGACTCCCTGAGACCTTTTAAACGAAATATAATACGAGTAAGTAAGAGATGACAAAAGAACTATCATTGACAACTCACGGCGAGGGCATTATGTATTCCTGTCGGTATAAGGGTTAAATTTAGAGTTGTGGACATGATAGAGTGGTGATATACGAATACAAGATGGAAGCGTGTTTTACTGATTATTGAGATACAAGAGAATAGACTCAAGCGTTCAATAATCAGATAGTCGGAGACCTATACAGAATCCGAGCGTAGGGATAGTTCCTGAGTTAGAGTATGATGATAAGTGAATAGATGTGAGATGCAAAACGATGGTTGCTTGCAGTGTTAGATTCTCGGAGAATAAGAGAGTATAGTCGTCTAACAGTTAGTAGGGAGATTTAATATCTCACTCACGATGGAAACGAAACAGTGGTTCGAAACACCGAGTAGTTTCTACAGAACTTCAACTTTTTAAGTTCATGACTCCGTAGCTAACTTACTACGCCTGAAAAATGGAAACGAGAACCTATTAGTGATAGGTGAGTCAGAGGATTGAACTAGAATGATGATTCGACACTGCTGAAGAGTATTGGATGCAGACATCATTCCGAAACCCACCTCTCTGAGGTGGGTTTTTTGTATGGAAAACCACCTATACAAAATGGCTGCTTTTCTGATATAATAAATAGTAATATGAGAAATTTGATAATTAGTTTAATGTTTATACCAATGGTCAGTTGTGTTTCTACAACAGAAATACTACCTGGTCTTTGTCATAACGATAGAGAAGGCGCATGGGTGTGCCTCGACCAACCAGATATACCTATACAGATAGACCCAATACCTGAGGTTCCATTAGAGATACAAGAAATTCTTGATTGTGAGGAGGAAAGTCCACTCAATGATAAAGAATGTGTGATGATAGCATGACTAAGAACTTAAAACCAGATGAAGTAATTTCTTTAATCACAAAGAAAGTTCAACTAAAAAAAGATTTAAGAGAACTTAGAAAGAATAAAGAAAACCGTAAAGCTGATATTCTTCAGCTTAAATTAGAGCAATTAGATGATAAATTGCACTCTCGACCGCTAGCAAAAAACTAAATAGTCCATAGAAACACAGGAGATTTCTATGGGACATTATGCTGACGAAAAAACTAGATTAACAACTCTAAGAGAAACACACCAACGCAACAGCGACTTGTATGATATTAATGCATCATCTATGAACATTAAGTATCGAGAAGGAGATGCTACGCCAAGTGATACTCTTTTATATGATTACACTGGCACAGGTGGTATAAAGGGTGGTCTAACTGCATGGCGAGCTGCCAATGGTTCAGTTAGTTCTGGTACCATGTATGATATGTGGGATGAGGGCATAAACAATATGTCTGATTCAGACTACGCCGCTGAAAAGGCAAAGTTTGACTCAACACTTACAAACATAGATGCAGATTTGGCACACATTCAAAAGATTATAGATAACGGTGAGGACCCTACCAACATTTCTTAAACTATAAAAAGTCATAAATAGTAGTATTACACGAACATTAAGATAAAAGTGATACTACAAAATGGCAGCAGTTAAAAATTTACATTTAGAACATTTAGAAGACGAAATCATCAACAATGGTATTGATGGCGGCCGAGCTGCAATTAATTTTCTTAGGTCTTTGAGAGATATGATGAAAGGTACCTCAAAGAAAAAAGTCAACATGACAGTTAAATGGGATGGTGCACCTGCAATATGGGCAGGAAAACATCCAGAAACAGGTCAATTCTTTGTTGCAAAGAAATCTCTATTCACTAAAGACCAATTACATTATACCTCAGAACAACAAATTAAAAACGCATCAGAACTCTCTGGTGATTTAGAAAAGAAATTCATAGAGTCATTCAAGTATCTATCTAAACTTTCATGGAATAAAATCTTACAAGGGGACTTAATGTTCACTGATGCAGATAAGAAAATGGAAGAGATAGATGGTGTAAACTATGTGACATTTCAACCAAACACAATATTATATGCCGCTGATATAAATTCAGATTTAGGTGCAGCCATTGCCAATGCAAAATATGGTATAGTATTTCACACCACATATGAGGGTGCAACTGTAGAAGACCTTGGTGCTTCATTTGGTGCAGATATATCTACATTGGGTCATAGTAAAGATGTATGGATTGATGATGCAACATACAAAAGTGTTGCAGGTAATTCTACTCTAACTGCAAAAGATACAGTTGCATTAACAAAGGCATTATCAGAAACAGGTAAATCATTTCATAAGATTAAGAAACCTGCATTAACAAAGTTCATGAAAGTTCAACAGGCAATACAAACTAAGGGTGCAGGTGGAACATATAAAACATACATGAACGCACAAATAAGAAAAGGTAAATTTAATTTATCTTACAAGGCATATCTAAGTCATTTTGACAAGTATTGGGAAGACAAAGTAGTTGGTAAAGTCAAAATGGAAAAAACAAAAGAAACAAAAAGACAAATTGGTAAACAACTTAGAAGAGAGATAGTTGGTCTAAAGATTTTAATAACAGCATTGACAGGGTTTCAAACGAACATGGTTGGTGCAAAGAGTTTAATAATAAAAGGTTTAAACACCATTAAAGATATTGGAACATTTAAAAAGACTTCTGCTGGATTTGAAACAGTAAATCCAGAAGGATATGTTGCAATAGATGATGATGGTAAGGCAGTTAAGTTGGTAGATAGAATGGAATTCTCATTGAACAATTTCACTGTCGCTAAAAATTGGGATAAGTAAATGAAGAAAAGTTTTTCAGAACAAATGGACTATTTTACAGAAGCAAATCGTATGTATGCTGGTCTATATCGTAAACATAAAGGTATCTTCTTTAGAGGAGAGAACGAAGGTGGTGTCACAGGTGTAGGGTTTGGCGCATTAGGAAATGGGACCTATCTTACTTGGAAAGAAGCAACTGCAAAAGCATATGCCAATTTTGGTAAAGGAAAAGTTAATAAATATAAGATAAAGAAAGGTTTAAAGATTGCAGATGAAATGGGAAAAGAAGTAGTCGCAGTCAAAAAGATGTTAGGGTTTGAACCATGGGACTATACAGATGATGCCCAATTCAATAAGATTTTAACATTTGAATTAAAGAGAAAGAAATTTGACGGCGTTATCAGTGATAACGATATGAAAGGAATAGTTATATTCGATAGAGCGAATTTAACTTTAGTAGAATGAAATCATTTTTAGAATATTGGATAGATAAAGAAACAGACCAACTGTTAGAGGCAGGTGGTAAAGCTGCTGGTAAACTTGAATTGTTAAATACTAATCTATTAAAAGCAAGAAGTTATGCAGAGAAATTATTCTCAAACAACGATAGAGAATTAGATAAAGAACTACCTAACTTTGATAAAAATTATGAAATGGCACAGAAATCTGCAAAGTTAGGATTTGCACAAAGAAAAGACATGCCAGTGATAGACCTGAAAGATGTTAAATTACTACAAAGAAGACTTGCTAAAGGTGCAATTGATATATCACCACCTTATGCAAAGAATGATGTTCCAGATGACCCCTTTCCACAAGGTTTAGATGTGAAAACAGGAAAACATTGGGTTACACATGGTATGGCAATGTTTGATGGTGATGCAAAAGATGATGTTGTCAGTGCAAAATTTAGTAAAGAGTCAGTTGGTAATTTAAAACCAATTCAGGCACAAATATATTTTGACAAAGCAATTAAAAAAATGGCAGATGTTGGTATGGAAGGTTCTAAGGCATTTCAAACAAAGAAAGAAAATATCTATATTGTATCATCAGATAATAGAATCATAGATGGCCATCATAGATTTTTAACATCAGTATTGATAGACCCTAGATTAAAAGTAAATGTATTAAAGATAGATATGCCAATTAAAAAACTATTAGAGTTGACACTTGCATACACTGATGCAATAGGAAATATAAGAAACAAATGAAGACATTAGATACATTCATAAGAGAAGCGAAAGAGAAAACCGCTGTGTTTTCTTTTGGTCGTTTCAATCCACCAACAACAGGACATGCAAAACTTGTAGATGTATTGAGTAGAATTGCAAAGAAAGTTGGTGGTGACCCAATACTATTTACATCTCATTCTAATGACAAGAAAAAGAATCCTTTACCACATAAAATAAAAATAAATTTTTTAAGAAAATTCTTTAAAAAGAAAGTTGGAGTTCCAGATATTGCAGCCAGAACAGTATTTGATATTTGCAATGCATTACAACAACAAGGTTATACAAATGTAGTTATGGTTGTTGGTTCAGATAGAGTAAAAGAGTTTGAACTGTTAATAAAGAAATACAATAAAGTAAAAGGCAGACATGGTTTCTATGACTTCAAGAGTATAGAGGTTGTGAGTGCAGGAAACAGAGATGCATCTGCAACAGATGTTTCTGGTATGAGTGCAAGTAAGATGAGAGATGCCGCTGAAAGAGATGCCTTTGATGAATTTAAACAAGGTGTTCCAAATAAACAGTTCGCAGACTTACTATACAAGGCAGTTAGAAAGGGTATGGGTATCAACGAAGAGGCACACCTACCACACTATATGCAAGAAGACTTAATACAAGAAGGTGTATATGACCCAGGCATTTTCAAGGCAGTATTCTTAATGGGTGGGCCAGGTTCAGGTAAATCAACAGTTGTTAAACAACTATCACTCACCGCATTAGGTTTAAAAACTGTTAATACAGATAAAGCATTTGAAACTGGTTTAAAGAAGGCAGGCCAGACACTAGATTTGACACAAGTTCCAGGTTCTATCAGAGACCCAATCAGAAAAGGTGCAAAAAGAAGAACAGGTAAGGCAATGGATATGTATCTTAACGGTAGATTAGGTCTTGTCTTTGATACAACAAGTGCAGATTCAAGTAAAGTAAAATCATACATGAGAAGATTAGAACTTTTGGGGTATGAAAGTAAAATGATTTATGTTTCTGCATCACTAGATAATGCATTAAAAAGAAACGCCAAGAGAGCGAGAGTATTACCAGATGAAGTTGTTAAATCTGATTGGGAAAGGTCACAAAAGAACTTAAACACAATGAAAAAAATCTTTAAAAAAGATTTATATACAATAACAAATGATGATGATTTGAAATCATTACAAGGAAAAACAAACAAACTGTATAGTAAATTATTAACTTGGTCTACATCATTTCCTGGCAATAAACAAGCAACTTTGTGGAAACAAAGACAACTATTACAGAAGAAGAATCCAAAATATCAAGCTTTCAGAGCTGACATCAAAGAGGAAAATCATAAATAGTATTATGAGAACATTTCAAGAACATATAGATTACGAAAACGATTGTAAATGTTTTGACCATACTATTACAGAGTCAGAATATCAAGGCAAAAAGGTTAAACTAAATGACCCTATCAGGACATCAGAGAACCCTAATAAGAAGTTCAAAGTATATGTTAAAAATGAGTCTGGTAAAGTTGTTGTAGTTAGATTTGGAGACCCGAATATGTCAATCAAAAGAGATAGTGATGAAAGAAGAAAATCGTTTCGTGCTAGACATAACTGCGATAATCCAGGCCCTAAATGGAAAGCAAGATATTGGTCTTGTCATCAATGGAGAGCAAGTGCAAAGGTAGATAACTAATGGCTAAATTAACATTCAAACAACATTCTGCATATAAAAATTCTGATGAAGAATTTGTAAAAGTGGATTACAAAAGACTTTACGAGAGTCAGTATCCTAGTGAAGCGAAACTTAATAAAACTTTAGAGAAAAAGATTAAACAGATTAAAGGTATCACTAAAAAACAGGCAGAAATACTCTTAACAATACCACAACCCACACTTATGACTCTAATACAACAAATGAGTCAACTTACAATGGGTGAAGAGAATGAGAAAGAATTACAAGAGAAATCAAAACTAGTTACCAGTGTTGAACAAGTATTTGACATTATATCTAAAAAACTCAAATCAGAAATGGGTAAAAGATATAAGAAAAGTAAGACAGATGGTCTTGCATTTGTCAATAATCTTGCACAAATAGTTGGTATGAAGGCAACAGATAAGAAACAGGCACCAAATAAGATGTTCTTAAAAATGGATTATGTAGATGAAAAACTAGATGCAGACTCAGATGCAGGTGATTATGTAGATGATTTCAGAAAGTCAGATGCACCACAGTTTAAAGGTAAATCAGATAAAAAGATACAGAAGATGGCAATTGCCGCCTATTTAAAAAACAAGGACGAGAAGAAGTAATGAAAACATTCAGAGAATTCAATGAAGACATATCAGTAGATGAAGCAGCTTCTATTCTAACTAGACTTAAAATGGCAAGAGCTGCTCGTAAGAGTAAGGCAAAAAGACTTATAGGTGCCAAGAGAGCAAGAAAGAAAATCAAGATTGATAAGAAGACTCTCATGAAAAGGGCAACCAAAAGAGCAAGAAATGTTCTTGCAAAAAGAAGACTTAAAGGCGCAAAAATGTCTGAATTGGGTGCAGGCCAAAAGGTTGCATTGAGTAAGTTTCTTGATAAAAAGACTGCAAAAATTACCAAAATGGCAAAAAAATTAGTTAAAGTCGTAAGAAAAGATGAACTCGCTAAGAAAAGAGGTAAGAAAAAAGACCCTAAACAAAAACTAAAGGCGAATAAATCTGGAATACCAACTAAAAAGTAAGAACTAAATATTAATATAATTTAAACTCATAAGGATTGAGAACATATAAATAACTATATCATGGATAAACAAACTTGGAAAGAAAAACTTGAAGAAGTCCGAGGTTATAATAAACCTCAGGAAGTAGATAATGTAAAATTAACTGAGCAGCAGGAATCAGATGAAATCGAAGAACTCCTTAAAAAGGAATTTGAAGAACAGACAGAGGTCCAAGAGGAGAATGTGGAGTCACTCGAAGAAAAAAGAGATAGACTTCAATCAGAACTCAACCAAGTAAATGAAGAACTTGCTCAACAAACTCAGTCAGTCGAGAAATCCATCGAAAAACTAACAGAACGCAACATGCTTGGTAGACTTGCCAAGTCGTTAAGACTTAACGAACAGGGTAAACAGAAGATGTTTAACTACTTCGAGAAAGGGGAAATCAAATGAGTATAAAAGACTTATCACAAAAATTACAAGACGACATCAAAACTATCCTCGAAGGTGGAACAGTTGTTGTTGAAGATGCATCTAATGACAAATCAGATGATGGCGAGGGTTTAGACAAAGCAGACCCTAAAGCTGCAAAGAAAAAATTCAAAGATAGAAAAGACAAAGACATTGATAACGATGGTGATGTTGATTCATCAGATGAGTTTCTACACAAAAGAAGAAAAGCAATATCTAAAAAAGTTGACGAAGATTCTAGTGTAGAAATAGATAAAGATGATGAAGAAGATGACGATGTAGTCAAGAAACCAGAAGACGATGAAAAAAGTAAGCAATTGCTAAAAGATAAAAAACTAAAAGAAAAAGTTCTTTACAAAAGTCCTACAGGTTGGAGTTTTGAGTTAATGGGTGGTAAAGTTATCTTAATTGGAAAGAAATCAGGCAAAATGGAAATAGACCCAAAAGATTTTAAAGTATTACAAAGAATCATAGGTATGGTAAAGGTATAATCATGGCAGGCAATAAATCAGACAATGGTGTTCACGAAGTAGGAACAGATGATATTCTTGCATCTTATAAGGCAGATACACCAGGTGAGTTAGAAACAAAATATCTTGAAAATGTAAACGAATACATTAAAAAGGGAAAAGAAAAGCAAAAACAACAAGTGAAGGCTGCTTTCTCTATGATATTTGATAATCCATTACAAGGTTATCCTTACAACGAACAGTATGGTCTGGATAAAACTCTTGAAGAAGACTCAGACAAAAGACCAGGTGACCCATGTTGGAAAGGGTATAAACAAGTAGGAATGAAAAAGAAGAATGGTAAAGAAGTTCCTAATTGTGTCCCTATGAGTGAAGAAGAACTCAAAGAAGCAGGCATAGACAAATCAGAAGTAGATTATTCTCACTTAGAAGAAGGCAAAAAGTTTTATAGTCATATGAAACCAAATAAGAAAGCAATTACCTATGCAACCAAATCAGTAAAATCACTTGATACTTTAATCAATCAAATGATTAAAAATAAAATACCAAAAGATATATGGTACAAACTACAATCAGCTAAACATAATTTAGAAGACTTCATAGAAGATACTACTGACCTAGTTATGGGCGAAAAATTTCAACCAATGTCCAAAATCAAATTAGAAAAAGAAACGGTTCAAAAATATTTTCCTAAAATAAAAAATCCAAAAGTGATTGACCATTTAACAGATTTTGTGCAGATTGCAACTAAAAATCATGGTCAGATGCTTTCAACTTTACAAGACATGTATAAAACAAACCCTAAGAAATTTGAAGCACTAATGGGAGGCAAGTAGTGAATATATTCCAAGAAGCAAAACAAATATTAGATAAAGACGGTAAAGTAAATGCATTAGGACCATATGGTAAGGGTAAACTTACTGGTCGTGAAGTATCTACTTACTTCCGTAGAAATAAAGTTAAAGACGCTAAAATCAAAAAGGCAGTAGAAGTTGCACTTGATTTGGGTGGCGCACATTCTATCGCAACACAAGAAATTAGAAAATTCTATGGCGATAAGATTTTAAAATCAAAAGAAGTTCAGTCTGCATTACAGTATGCCAACGAGTCAAGACAACCTGGCATGCATGTAGAAATCATTAATGAGAAATTCAAACCAGATAATATAAAGAGCAGACAAACTGGAAAAAAGTTAGTAGCCTTTGACGCCTATATTCAATTTCGTGGTGGCAAAGGCGATAGAATTACATCACCAGAAAACAAGAAAGATTGGGAAAAAGCAATCAAACTTGTGCAGATGTGGTTAAGAAAACACAAAATCAAAAGAGATATTAATAAAATGTTCTCTAGACCAGAAGAAGGTTCTAGTGCATACAAACTGTCTATCTCTTTAAATGATAAAGAGTTTGAGAAGAATCCAGAAGCAGTAGATGACTTAGTAAATCAAATATCAAAATTAAAGACTGCTGAAGACCATGGTGGGGGACACAGAGAACACCCTTTGAATATGAGAAACATCAAGCCTAATATGAATGAAGATGTAATGGTTAACACTAAAGACCCAATGGTGTATTTTGAATTACAAAAGATTGCAAGAAAAACAGGTGCTAAAGTTAAAAAAGTATCTGGTGGTGTCAAGGTCATAGGTAAAAATTTAGATAAATCAAAAGGATTTTTATATCAATTAGATAAACTCGATATTCCTGGTTTTAATCCTAATTACGAATCGGCACAGATAGATGAAGGAATGAAACTTGCACAGATTGTTCGTAAACATAAAGCTGCTTTGATGAAAGCAAAAAGAAGTGGTAGTTTAGAATTACCAAGTAAAGTAGAAGATGATTTACAACAATGGGTATTTGATAACGAACCACATATTACTGATGACCCCGATGATTTCGACCAATGGTTAGATGATAATATAGATGATTTAGTCCCAACACTTAAAATCAAAGAAGAAACAATTTCAGAAGAGTCTATTAGTTATCAATTAAAAGCTAGAAATAAAAATGGACCTGAATATAAGAAGTTTGAAAAGTCTGCAAAGATGATGAAGTTAAAGATGACTTCGAAGATAAATGCAGGCAATAAAATGGTCGCAGTTGTAAGTGGCACTAAAAAGAATTTAAGAGATTTTGATGCAGTTGTAAGAGGTCATATGTCTTATGGTGACCCATCAACAATCAAACATTTTGACGAAAGTAATCTTATGGATACTTACAGACAAATAAATCTTGACATGCAAGAAGCATCTGCTGCTGGCCAGATTGATAAACTATTCAATCTAAAAGGCAATAAAGAAGCAGGATATGGTGTTGCAAAACTTCTTAATATGACTGGTGTTAAAGTTGCACAAGCAATGCAGAAACAAAATCCAAAAGGATTCATGAAGACTATGATTGACATGGGAGCTAAGGGGTCGAAACAACTTAAACTACCAACTAACAAAGCATTGATGAAGATGTTTAAAGACCAAGGTGTCAAACCATTACCAGAAGGCAAATTGGGAGATTCAATCATTCGTAAAGATTTCCCTAATGTATGGGCTGCTAGTGCAAAAGACAGAAAAGTTCTTGCAAAGTTCCATGCAAAAGTAGATACAACAAACTATGTAAAACAAAAAGCATTATACAAAAAAGACATCAAAGGGTTTGTTGATTCATTAAACGAAGATTCACTTTATGAAGGAACATGGGCAATTCCAGATTCAAAAGATAAACTCGAAAAATTAAATAGAGCTCTAGTTAGACCAATCATGATTAAAACAGAGAAAGACCTTGATAAGGCTGCAAAAATATTTGCTGCTGTTGTAGGTGATGATGGTGTTGCTGATGCATGGTATAAAATGATGTTAGACTATGAAGATGTTAAGAAAGTTGGAGATGCAAGAGAACCAGTAGTTAAATTCCTACAAGATTGGGGTGTTAAAGTAAATAATTTTAAAATAACACATGCTCCAGGTTCGTGGGTTTCTGGTATGGATGATGACGAAAGAAGTTCAGCAAAAATAAATGAAGCAGAAATGCAAGAAGGTTTATTTGACAAGATGATGAAAAAGTGGAAAGGCAAAGGTAAGATAAAGAAAAAGAGAGAGAAACTAGTCAAAATTGAAGAAAGTATATATGATGTCTATAGAGAAATGAATGAACAACCATTAACAGGTTATGGTTATAGAAGCACTGAAAGAGATTCTAATAGAGATGCCAGAGTTGCAGACTGGAAGAAAAAGAAATCAGAAGAAACCAAAGTAGAAGCATTACAGAAAAAATTAGAATTTGCTAGAAAACAAAGACAAGTTCACGATGACGCCGCTTCAGAATATAGAGAAAAGGCATCGAAAGTTAGAGAAAGAAATCCAGATGATAGAGCTGCTGATAATTATGATATGAAAGCAGACAAACAAGAAGACATGGCACATAATCAAAATGAAAAAGTTCGAGACCTTAAAGATGCAATAAAGAAAGAAAAAGGAATTAAAGATTCATACTCACCAGACCCTATGAGTTCAATCATACAAGAATTCAATATAAACATGCCTGATAAAGTTAAAAATCAAGTTATAGGTTTATATAACAAGGCAATGGATGTGAAACACAATTCACCAGAACACAAATCTATCAAAAAAGAAATTGGTATGATTATGAAGAAATATTCATGAAACCAGAAACAAAAGTAAAAATTGAAAAACTATTAACAACCGATGGAAGGTTTAAAGTTTTTAAAGAGAAATTAAAGAAACTTGGTTATGTTAAAAAGACTATTGCCGATTCACAAAAAAAGGTAGGTCAGGTTAACAGAATTATGGAAAAGATTGCTGACTTTGGCATGATGTCAGATGCAGGCAATAAGAAAGTCGCTCGTGCTGTGGCACAGTCAAAGAACGAGAAAGACTTAAAGGCCAAACTAGATAAAATTGCTACGATGGCCAAGGGTAAGTATTCTGAGGCACAAGAAGATGAAGTTTTTCAAAGAGCCATGGATGCATTAGAATCAAAGGCAAAGGGTGTGCAAAACAGACCTGATGCCGCTATGTTGATGCAACTTCGTAAGTTCAAAGATATAACCAAAGATGGTGATGTCAGAACTGATGACATGAAGAAAATCAAGGTCAAACAGAAGGATGCAGTAAAAGTTCATGACGCTTTAATGTCAATTAGAGCGCCACAAAGAACTAAATACTTACAACTATTACAAAAAGATAAAAATACTTTCAGTAAAACATTCAATGCGATATTGAAAGTTGCGAGATAATTAGGAGAGAAAAATGGCATTATGGGGAATATCAGATTCAGACGAGTCTAAACCTAAATTTTTGACCGATGCACAGAAGAAAGAAGTATATGCAACTGCTAGTGGTTGGGTTCAAGAAAACCCAAAAACTGGTGCGACTGATGAAGTTTTAGTTGCAATCAAGTCCTTGGCAACAGGGATTGGTGCTGCTGACATTACTGAAATCGAGTGGATTACTACTGCTGCTGACAAATCTGATGGATTTAGTTTATCAGTAAGAGCAAGATTCAACGAAGAAGTCACTGTTGATACTTCTGGTGGTACACCTTACCTTGCAGTTACCAATGGTAACCAAGGAACTGGTTCAGGAAGAGGCCCACACAACTTACCATACGCATCTGGAACAGGAACTAACGAACTTGTATTTACACTTGCAATTGCTGCCGGCAACGCCGCTACAAATGCAGACGATGTGTTGGTTATAGGCGCTAATGCAATGAACTTGAACTCAGGAACTATTAAAGATAAAGGAACTAACACTAATTCTACTATCACTAATAGTGGTGCTATAGGTACTGCCGCTGGTTCAATAACAGTTGTTGCATAATAGGGGATTATAATTATGAGTAAGATTAAAGTATTAGGTTCAGAAGCCGCTTGTGGAACTTCCACAACAAATGGTTCGAACTTTGGCCTTGCAACGGCCGTTAGATTAGTAAACTCTGGAACGACTGATAGATTAGTATCAGTCGAGACCAGTGGTAATTCCCTAATAGGGACATTTACATTGAAGGCATCTGCAACAGAAATTGTTAATAAAGATGCTTCTGATGAAATTTTTGCCGCCCACGCTGAAGTATTAGGCGTTGGTATCGCACAATTAGGATAAGACAATGAAATCATTTTTAGAATATATAAACGAAGACCATTCAATAGATGGATTCCAAGGTGCAGGCCTATCTTCTACTCATATCCCTTATGATATAGAAGACCCAATTGTAAAGAATAAAATCAATGCAATACTAGGTCACACCGCAGTTTCAGAGTTCTTAAATCCTCATGCCGCTATCGCTCAGATGGAATCAAAGTTATCATTACTTGGATTACATAAAGTGAATACAGTAGAGGGTCATGGAGAAGTGCAAGATGAAGAGATAGATGGTTCAGGTGAACTAGACTTATCATTCTCTTTGCATGGTGAAACTATCGGTAAATCAATAGACACACCTATTGACGAGTTAGATAAAGAAGAAAAGATTGTATCTTTAAAAGTAAAGTATGAACAACTAGAAACTGGTGCGTTCAAAGTTTACGGTTCTTTAGTTTAATCCAATTAGTTAGAGTTCACTAAATATCTTAGTGAACTTAACTAAACACAATTTATATTATGGGTCTTTTTGACAAAATCACAGCAAAGAATTTTAACGCATACGCACAAAAGCATTATGATGACCCACAATGCGAAGACATTGAGGACTTTAATGAAGACTTGCGTAGGTTTCGTTATCTAAAACGATTACTTCATCGTTATCATGAGAATGGTGAGATGAGGGAACGCCTCATGTTAAATCATATCATATGTTTATTCAATGTATTTGGATATAAACCTTGTATGAGAATGTTAGAATTTAAAATCAAAGACGAGCAACACTGGTCATCTATTAAGACAATGTTATTATATCTTGGTCTAATAGAAGAGGGTTGGTTGATAGATTATCCCATAGATGAGAAACTTGCAACACGACTAAGAGATTTATAGTCATGCAGATTGCATAAATAGTATTATGGTCGGAAGAGTAATAGACAGTTTAATCGTATTCAGGATTTTGAAATTATTAACAACAGATTTCAAAAAGATGCCTGCGTATAAGTTTGGGTTCATTGATAGTAATGGTAAAAGAATTAAGTTTTTACCAGACCCAAAGAATAAAAACCAACTATTACCTAATGAACCAAGAACTAAAGAAGAAAAGAACTCTCTTACACCTTTACATAGATTAATATTCAATCTAAAGAAATTAATCAGAATGGTACCATTTGGTAAAACTGCATTTGCCTCATACGCTGTTGCACTCGCATTACTTAAAGAACAATCAAACTTAGATGCAGAACAAACAGACCAATTGTTTGAAGACTTCTACAAATTATTAAAAGACACTGAAACTTTTGAACCAGATATGTTATCTGAAGCAACAGAAGTTGGTAAATTGTGTAGTCGTAGAACAGGTAATGGTGAGTATTATTTAAGAACAAGAATTAAACAAAACTTCGATGAGGCTGGAGAAATCAAAACTTACAAAGAGAAACAACTCGTAACCGATATTAAAGAAAACAGTATGGGTTATGGTGTTCTCATATATGAAGGAAGAATAGGAGAAGATAGAATCCTATTTACAGCAGAAGATGTTTATTGAAGAAGTATTATATCATATAGACGAAGATTATAGACAATGGTGTGATACCATTGATTTAGTATGTGAAGAGATACTACTCGAAGATTCCCAACAAAAAGACAAATGGTTCTTTGATATGTCGCCTGAGAAACAACAGGCATATATCAAGGCACATCCAGATTCAGAAAAAACAAAAGAGCTAAAAAAGAACTTAGCAAAAATGAAGAAAGGTGATTCAGAACCTACTTCAAAAGATTCCCCCAAAGACACGGCAAGTGATAAAGCTTTTAATAAGAAATATTCTGATAAGGAAAAAGATTCAAAAGAACCTAAGTCAGATACAAAAGATGATAACATTGGTGATGAATTACCAGATACAGTTGCAGACTTAAAACAACATGTTAAGAGTGTAAGAGATGCAATAGGTGTAGATGTTCAAACTATCGCAACTGCATTTAAACAACCATCAGTCTATAATACAGTTAAGGCAATAGGTGGTTCTATATCTGCATCATCAAGAGTTGTAATGGGAACATTAAGAACAGTAGGCAAATCACTTAAAGTTGGTGCCGCTGCCATTCACGACACACCTGCATTCCAAGAATTGGAAAAGGGCATCATCAAAGTTGATGATTTTATGAAAAAGAATAAGGCACTTGCAACAATGAGTGCTGTTGCAGTATCAGGACTTGCAATCGGCCAATGGTTAAGGATGTCATTTTCAGGTGATATAGAGTCAGACTTCAATCTTACGATAATTCCCCAGGCGTTTATGGGAGAGGCAGGTTTTAGAGAACTAATCGCCACACCTGATGGCATAAAAGGTATAGGTCTATTGAGTGCAGGCCTCGCCACTGGTGGGTTACCAATCTGGATGGGTGGTGCAACAGGTCTTGCCCTTGCATTAACATACTCAGGATTACAGAGTGCAGGTGAAACTGAGAAAGGAAAAGAAATCAAGAAGAAAATGGTTGATTGGGCTGAATCAATGGGTGGTGCAGTAGAAAGAGGTGCCAAGGCAGTAGATAAGAAACTAGGTTTAAAGAGTGAATCAAATCTTTTTATAGAGAACATTGTAAACTTAGATACATTAGACTTTGCACCAAAAAACGAATTAAAGAAGGCAAAGTATAAGAAGATAAAGATATTTGATGAGGGTTGGGACTCTATTAAGTTAGACCCACCACCAACTAACAGTTCAGGTCAGACTAAGAAAGAACTAACACAAGTTATAGATGAAACAAATAATGCATCAGATGATGTTAAAAGACAATACATCAATTGTGATGAAGATGCAATGTATTATATAAAAGAATACATGGATGAGTCAGATATAGAGTATGATGAAGAACAGATGGAATATATTAAAGACCAATGCACACCAGTATCAAGACATTATAAGAATATGTTTAACAGACCTAGACCATATCAACTTGCAGAAAAATATAAGATGGAATTAAACAAATTCAAAACAGGAACTGCAAACACACCATCATATCCATCTGGTCATTCAGTTCAAGCATATGTTGTTGCAAATTATTATGCAAAGAAACATCCAGAACACAAAGAGAATTTAAGAGATGCCGCTGATATATGTGCATGGGGTAGAGTTCAAGCAGGACTACACTATACAAGTGATTATAAGGCAGGCATAAAACTTGCAGACGAATTAATAAAATATATAAAAGACGATATAAAAGAAGATGCGCCAGTGAATTCTACAGGTGTTGCAGTATCAACTGATACACCTTTAGTAAGAAGAAACAAGTATCAGAAAAAGAATGAAAGAGATTCAAAGAAAATTTGGACTAGAATTCTTAAAAGATACGACCATAAGTAAATCATGAAGACATTTTTAAATTACCTAGCCCTAGGTACCTCTCTCGCAATAGCAGGTATAGCGGCATACTTTTCAGTTATAGGACTTGCAACTATTTTTGCAGGTGCGGCTCTTGGTGTTATCATAATGACAGGAGTATTAGAGTTTGGTAAAATAGTGACTGCAGCTTATCTCCATTTGTTTTGGGATAAACTGAATTACATGAAATACTATCTTGCATTATCTGTATTTGTTCTCATGTTGATTACATCACTAGGTATATTTGGTTATCTCGCCAAGGCATCATCAGACACATCATATGCCACTGGCATAGCACAATCAGAAGTTGCACGATTAGACACAAACATAGAAAGAAAAGAGAATCAGATAGAACTCATAGAAAGTAGAATAACAGATTTATCCAGTGGTGGTATAGATGTTACCGACTCAGTTAATGCACAAATAGAGATAAGAGATGGTGCATGGGATAGAGTTCAAGGTGATATAGACTATGCACAAGGTCAGATAAACTCACTAAGAAGTCAATTAACTTCTTTAGATAATGCAGTTAATGAACTACGCAGTAGAGGTGTGGAAACCATCACCACAGACGAAGGAGGCGTCTTCCAGAGTGCAGATGTCGAGATTATAGACTATGTTGCACAAGCAGATGCGTTATTTCAATCACAATCAGAACAAAGAGAACAAATTAGAAACGATATTAAAGAACAACAAGATAATATCGACAAATATAGACAACAGGCACAAAACACCATTGATGGTGCAAATGGTGAGATAAACAGATTACAAGACTTGTCAACAGGCAATATTGATGATATACTGGTTAAGACAAACGAATATAATACAGAAATAGATGGTATCTATGATGAGATACAAGTCCTCAAGGACGATAGATTTGTATTCGAACAAGAAATTTTAGGATTTGAAGCGGAGATTGGCCCAATTAAGTATGTTGCAGAGGTAATATATGGGCAAGAGGAGTCTGTCAAGTATCTTGACAACGCTGTTAGGTGGGTGATTTTTGCACTCATTTTCGTGTTTGACCCACTTGCGGTGTTATTATTAATTACTTCAACAGGTTTAATTGTTCGTAAGATTGAGGAGGACAAACCGAAGGTTGTAGAGAATAGATATGTCATTCAAGTGCCCAAAAATAAGGTACCAAAAGTCAATAAAACCACCTAGTATTTCTACGCCAACTACTGTATAATAGGAGACAATGTTATGGTTGGAAAGAAAATACTTATCTATGGTTATGGCAAATTTGGACCGTTCCAAATGGGTCAATGAAAATACATTAAATCATAGATGTCCCTATTGCGGTGATTCGCAAAAGAATGTTTACAAGTCTAGAGGTTATCATTTTGTAAAAGAACAGTCGTTCATATACAAATGTCATAACTGTGGAAAGACTACATCAAGCGTAAATTTTCTTAAAGAAAACTTTCCACAGATTCATAGAGAATACTTGAAAGAGTATTTGTCAGAACAAGGACATAAACCTAAAAGAAAAATGCCATCAAGCGACAAATTTAAGTTCACTCCACGAGCGGATATTCTAAATAAAAATGGAAGTCAGACAGAACCTAAACTTTCCGGTTTAGACAAGAACAACAGTTTAAGAGCAATCGCATTTCCTGTTGTCGAGAAAGCTGAGGCACGCCAATATCTTATCGATAGAAAGGTGCCAGAGTATGCAATGAAAGACTTATGGTTTGTCCCACAAGCACAAACACTACATCTTTTATCATCGAAGTATGCTGATAGAGTTCTAGGTAATGACCCTAGAATAGTATTGCCATTCTACAATGAGAATGGGGAATTGGTCGGAGTATCTGGTCGTGCAATCAACGATTCACCACTACGATATTTGACTATGAGATTCCGAGATGATATTCCACTCATCTTCAATTTTAATAATGTGGACAGAACGAAAACTATATATGTTACCGAGGGACCCATAGATAGTTTATTCCTACCTAACGGTATCGCAGTGGCAGGTAGTGATTTCAAAAAGATACCAGAAGATATAAAAGACAACGCAATACTCATTTATGATAATGAACCAAGAAACAAACAAATAATTAAAAAGATGGAAGAGGTCATTGACCTCGGATATCGTGTCTGCATTTGGAATGATAAACGCATAACTGAGTATAAGGATATTAATGACATGATAATGAGTGGTTTGAGTGAGAGTGAAGTTGTCGAAATCATCAATCGTAATACTGTTTACGGTCTCTCAGCAAAATTACAATTGATGGAGTATAAGAAAACATGAATTCAGAAATAAAGGTCATTAAAACAGATGGTACAAAGGTTGAGATAAATTTAGATAAGATACATAGAATGGTTGAAAAGGCCTGTCGTGGTATAACAGGTGTTTCAGAATCATTAGTAGAAATGAACAGTGGTCTTCAATTTTATGATGGCATAACAACACAAGAGATACAGAAAATTCTAATCAAGTCAGCCAGTGATTTAATATCTTTAGAATCACCAAATTATCAGTATGTCGCATCTAGATTATTATTGTTTGCGATACAGAAACAAGTATTCAATACGAAGTGGAAAGATGCAGACATATATCCACCACTCAAAGACTTAATAGAAAGAAATATAGAGAAAGGTCTTTATTCAAAAGATTTAAGAGATAAATACTCAGACAAAGAGTTAAAGAAACTTGACTCATATCTAAGGCATAGTAGAGATTTCGAATTTACATATGCAGGCCTACAACAAGTAGTAGATAAGTATCTGATACAAGATAGGTCAACCGGAACAATGTTTGAAACACCGCAATTCATGTATATGTTAATTGCAATGACACTGTTTCAGAATTATGATAAAGAAAACAGATTATCATATATTCAAAAATACTACAACGCATCATCGACATTTAAGATAAACATACCTACGCCTATTATGGCAGGTGTAAGAACACCATTAAAACAGTTTGCTAGTTGCGTTTTAGTAGATAGTGATGATACATTAGATTCATTATTCTCTAGTGATATGGCGATTGGTAGATATGTCGCCCAAAGAGCAGGCATTGGTATCAATGCAGGAAGAGTTAGAGGCCTAGGTGCAAAGATAAGAGGTGGGGAAGTGCAACACACAGGAGTTATCCCCTTCCTTAAAAAATTTGAGTCAACTGTAAGGTGTTGCACCCAAAATGGTGTAAGAGGTGGCAGTGCAACAGTTCACTTTCCTATTTGGCACCAAGAAATAGAAGACATTATTGTTCTAAAGAACAACAAAGGAACAGAAGACAACAGAGTTAGAAAGTTAGATTATTCTATACAGTTATCAGAGTTATTTTATAAGAGATTTTTATCTGATGATGAAATAACTTTATTCTCTCCACATGATGTGCCAGGTTTATATGAGGCATTTGGCACGCCAGAGTTTGATGAGATGTATGAGAAGTTTGAAAATGCATATTCAATCCCTAAGAAGAAAGTAAGTGCAAGAGAACTGATAACAGATTTACTCAAAGAAAGAGCGGAGACTGGCCGTATCTATATAATGAACATTGACCATTGCAACAGTCATAGTTCATTTACAGACAAGATTAATATGAGTAATCTTTGTCAAGAGATAACATTACCAACAGACCCCATTCAACATATTGATGACCATGGTGGGGAGATTGCCTTATGTATATTAAGTGCAATCAATGTTGGTGTTGTTAAAGAAGAAGAATTAGAAGAGATTTGCGACCTTGCAGTTAGAGGTTTAGAAGAGTTAATAGACTATCAAGAATATCCAGTTGCAGCTGCCGAGATGTCCACTCTCGCAAGAAGAAGTCTTGGTATTGGATATATTGGACTCGCACACTATTTGGCTAAAAACCGTGTAAAATATGGTGATGAGAGTGCATGGAGACTCGTCCACGAGTTGACCGAAAAGTTTCAATACTATCTACTCAAATCGAGTAATGAAATCGCAAAAGAGAAAGGTAAATGCGACTATTTCGACAAAACTAAGTATGCACAAGGCATATTACCGATAGACACTTACAAGAAAGATGTAGATGATATAGTAAAACCAGAATATACTATGGATTGGGAGAATTTAAGAGCAGAGATATTAACACATGGGTTAAGACACTCTACACTAACTGCACAAATGCCAAGTGAGTCATCAAGTGTGACATCTAACGCAACAAATGGTATTGAACCACCTAGAGATTATCTATCAGTTAAGAAGAGTAAGAAAGGAACACTGAAACAAATAGTTCCACAATACTCACATCTTAAATCTGCATACACTTTATTATGGGATATGCCAGATAATACAGGTTATATTAATATAGTTGCAGTTATGCAGAAGTTCTTCGACCAAGGGATTAGTGGTAACTGGTCATACAATCCTGAGAATTATGATAATAATGAAGTTCCGGTCTCTATTATGGCAAGAGATTTGTTGAACACCTATAAGTATGGATGGAAGACATCATATTACCAGAACACAATGGATGGTAAAGTAGAAGATGTTATGGAAGAGTCATTACCAAATGACCCTTTTGATTCCGATAGTGAGGAAGATTGCGATGCCTGTGCGATTTGAAGATAAGACGATAAATTATAAAATAAAAACAAAAGGACAAACTGTATCAGGTCGCACCAATGAGATGACATGGTCTTTAATGAAAGACAGATATGTCATCATCAGAAATTTCATACCAGAAGACATCATAGATATGACACTAGATATGTGGCGTTCTGATGAACAGTTCGGTGGTGCATACACACAACAAGAAGTTAAAGACATCACATACAAGAATCCAGAAGAGTCAATAGGCAAATCAAAAGGTGGTTATTGCACACCATGGGGTATCGCACTTCATGGATATATCCACAATAAACTGAAAGATTATATTGATATGGATTTAAGAGAAACATATTCATATACTAGAAAGTATGAGAGAGGTGCATATCTTGGTTCACATACTGATAGACCATCATGTGAGATAAGTGCAACACTTTGTTTAGATTATCAAACAGATGACAACACACCATGGAAGATATGGTTAAGAAATGACAAGAACTATGCAGGTGTAGATGCAGAGATAGTCAAAAATGAAACGCAAGACTTGTCCCAACGAGATAGGACCAAACATGGGTGCAAGTCAGTTTCATTAGAACCAGGAGATATATTATTATATCAAGGGCCAAATATACCACATTGGAGAGATTATCTATTGGGTGATGAGTCATATCATATATTTGTTCATTTCTTTAATGCAGATTCAAGAATGGAAGACATAAATGGTTTTCATACAGGAAGAAATCATGATGTGCCTACTGCAACTGCATCTATGGGATTAGATTTAGATGGAAGAACTAATCGTTGGGTGAAAGATGAAGATAAAACAGAAAAGAAGAAATTCATGGAAGAGTTTAGTAAAGAATATTATAAAAGTAATTATGGTGAACTAGTGAATAACTATGACCATTTTGAATTGATTGAGAAGAGAACATGATAGACACAAATCATCATACACACTATAAAGAGTTTCTTTCGCCTATAGAATGTGAATCATTATCATTACTTGCCATAGAAGATGAACGAAGAGTCATGGAAATTGATAACCCATACAAACATTGGACTGCATACACAGGACTTACAGGACAACATATGGTTTATAATTGGTTATCTCATCCAACAGTTGAGTGTTTGAATATACCACAACGACTATTTGAATTGCCTGATTTTGCAGACACCACACGCATTGCAATACAATGTTGGATGAATATATTAAGACAAGAAGAAAGATTGGCGCCACACACACATGGTGAGCCAGAGGATTCTGATTCATATGCAATCAACATATTCTTATCAGGTAATACAACGACTGGAACAAGATATGAAGATACAGGTTATATTCATAATGAGATTGGTGAGATTCATATATGTTCAAATAAAATGGAACATTCAGTTCCATCTCAATTATTTCCAGAACCGAGAATCAGTATGGCGATGGATGTGTGGATAGATGATGAAAGTATAGAAGAGATATATAATTCAACAGAAACATTTCCGAATAGTGAGGTTCGTGTTATAGAATTCAGGAAAAACAATGACAGTATTTAATAAGAAAAAAGTAGATTTTACAAAAAACAAATTATTCTTCGGTGAAGAATTAAACACACAACGATTTGATGAGTTCAAATATCCTATATTTGACAAACTCACACAAACACAATTAGGGTATTTCTGGAGACCAGAAGAAGTATCATTACAGAAAGATAGAAACGATTACGCATCATTGAACGATGCACAAAAACACATATTTACCTCAAATCTGAGGTATCAAACTTTACTTGACTCGGTTCAAGGCAGAGCGCCATCCATAGCATTTTTACCGTTTGTCACTTTGCCTGAGCTCGAGTCTTGTATCATCACATGGGATTTTATGGAAACTATTCATAGTCGTTCATATACACATATCATCAAGAACATATATGCAGACCCTAGTGATATATTCGACACGATACTAGACGAAGATGCAATCATCAAGAGAGCAGAAATGGTAACAGAGAAATACGACCACTTTATACAATTAGGTCGTAGAAGACTCTTAGGGTTGAAAGTGGATGACTACGAGTTATACAAGGCATTATATCTTGCACTTATATCAGTGAACATATTAGAGGGTATCAGATTCTTTGTATCATTTGCCTGTAGTTTCGCATTTGGTGAACTTAAACTAATGGAAGGCAGTGCAAAGATTATATCATTCATCGCCAGAGATGAGGCACAACATCTTGCAGTATCACAACATATATTGAAGTGTTATAAGAATCATGAGAAAGACAAGATGATGACTAAAGTTATTAAAGATTGTGAACAAGAAGTATATAAAATGTATGAAGATGCAGTAGAACAAGAGAAAGAATGGGCAGAATTTTTATTTAAAGATGGTTCTATGATAGGTTTATCAGTGCCATTATTAAACAAATATGTAGAGTATATCGCAAATAAGAGATTGAGAATGATTGGTCTTAATCCTATATACGATGTATCATCTGCAAACAATCCTTTACCATGGACTAGACACTGGTTGAATAGTAGAGGATTACAAAACGCACCACAGGAGACAGAAATAGAGTCTTATGTCATCGGTGGTATTAAACAAGATGTCAGTGATGACACATTTAAAGACTTTAAATTATAGAGAAGAATATGAAGAAATGGTATCACATACTATGGGGCAGTAAGGAAGAAGACGAATTAGTCAAAGAACAGGCAGTAAGGTCGCCTGACCCTGCTGATTTAACAATTGAGAACGCATACAAGACAAGATGGATTTGGTATCACACGATACTTGGATTATTGATGTTGATGGCAAATATGATTATGTTGGCCATCTTTTTATTATTAGCAATTAAACTATAAATAAGAATTATGAGATTATCAAGGTTAAGAGAGCAAAGTAGAAAAAGTTCTTCACAAGGTCAAGGTGGCCGAGGCAGAAGAGTTAAGATTGCTACTTCTTCGATGAACAAAAGGAAAAAGGCATCGCACAAGAAATATAGAGGACAAGGCAGATGATAGAGATATGGGGAAAACCAATGTGTCCTTATTGTGATAGGGCAAAGTCATTATGTGAACAGAATGGTTATGAATACACCTACAAACAGTTAGATGAAGATTTTACTAGAGAAGAACTGTTAGAACTATTTCCAACTGCAAGAACATTTCCACAGATTAAGGTAGATGGTGAATCAATAGGTGGGTTTGACCAATTACACGCATGGCATATGACTGATTGGAACGAGAAGTGAAGATTCATTTGTATTTACCGCCAGAGAGAGACCATGACGCCTTGTGTGATAGATACAAACACATCATGAACACTGTTGACCATGATAGTGATGAGATAGAAGAAAAGAGAATATACATACAATACCAAGATGATTTTAAACCAGAAAGGGAATTACCATATGGCAAAATCAACGGTAAAGTAAAGTCATTCGATAATTTTTGGGAAGAAGTTATCGGCGAAAAGAAACTCGACACAGGAGAAGAAAATGATTAGACTAGTTTACTATTGCGAAGAACTCGATACAGAAATCGAAGTAATGGTTGAAGAAAGTTTAGACATAGAAGAACTCAAACCAAAGAAATGCATCTTCACAGGCGAAGAAATAGATGATTATTGGTTTGAAAAAGTTGATGACTAATATCATGATACTATATTATGGAGATTTATTGTAATAACAAAGACCTTTTAAACAAGGCCGTAGATTACTCCAAGAAACTTGGAATCGATGGTTATAACGCCATAATATCTATTAAACGATTACCTCCATCATTCTCGCAAGTTGGTATCATAGAACACCCACTAATCCTTGGTAAACGCACATATCTCAGCATATATGTAAGACTTAATAAAGAGAGATATGTCACTCTTGCACACGAAATGGTGCATGCCAGACAGTTTTTAAAAGGCCAAACTATGTGTGAAAATGAGGCGTATTTACTAGAGAAAACACTTGACAATAACCCCTAAAAAATGCGATAATCCAACCATGATGAAAGGAAAAATAAAAAGAATATTTATCGATATGGACGGTGTTCTTGCTGACTTTCTAAGGGGTGTTGAATCACCTGAATATTTGGGTGAACCTTTGACTAATGATGCAAAGGGTCATACTACATATGATTTAAGAAAGAAAGAATTAACAGATAAGAGATTATTTGCTAATTTACCACCAATGGTTGATATGTATGATTTACTTGCATATGTTAGACATTGTGAAACACCATGGGAGATATTAACTGCCGCTGGTGATGTCAACAGAGAGTTAGTTGTATATGACAAAAATGAGTGGATTAAGAGATATGTAGACCCTAGTGTTGTGGTTACTTGCACATTTACTGGTACTCAAAAGGCAGCCTATGCCTACGAGGGTTCTGTATTGATTGACGATAGACCAAAAAACATCGAGGCATGGGAAAATGCAGGTGGTATTGGTATCGTTCACACTAGTGCAAAAAACACGATTAACGCCTTAAAGTCTTTAAGAAATAACGACTAAATACTAATATGGAAAAATTAAAACAATGGGTTAAGTATATCTACGAGTGGATAAAATCATTATTTATCACTAGATATAAAATAACCGTATCTTTCAATAGTGTTTATGGTGATGCAGACGACAGGTCATTTATCGCCAAGAAGATTATAACTCAGAAAGAGAAACATTTAAAATTCCGTGATGAAGATAATAAGGTAATAGAATATAGAAGTTCAGGAGGTCTGAACTTTATTATAGAAGATTACGATGGCACCGAAGAGATTTAGCGAAGAAGAAATTTTAATAATGATTTGTATATTCGTTGCACTCATCGTTACCATATTCTAAGGAGAAACTATGAATCAATTAACAATGGGTTTATTAGTTGCTGCCGGTTTATTATGTTTCTTTTTGTATAATCAAAATCAAACATTAACTGAAAACAACATCAAACTCGAAGCTGCTGTAGTAGAACAACAACAGACTATGGCCATCATGAAAGAGTCATACGAGAAACAAGGTGAATCCTTGATGAACATGAGTCGTGAGATGGCACAAATTGAAAAAGAGAAGGCAGAATACCTTGCAATATTTTCAAAACACAATGTAGATTTACTCGCAACCAAGAAACCTGGTATGATAGAAACTAGGTTTAATAATGGTAGTGAACAAGTAATGGAGGGAATAGAAGATGATACTGAGAAACTTTTTAATCTCGGCAATCCTGATAACAACGATTAGTGGTTGTTCACTGTTAGGTAGTAAGAAAATAGAGGTTGTTTCTAAACCTATTCAAATTGATATAATGCAACCTGCATTACCAAGACCAGTAGAGTTGACTGCACCGAAATGGTATGTTGTATCAGAGGCAAGAATTGCCAACCCATGTAAGAAACTACCTGATACAGAAGAAGGACCAGGCAAAAGACCCAAGACTTGTAATTTAGAAGATAGAGAGAATCCTGATTGGCCAGAAGGATATACATATCTAGATAGATTTCTAGAAGAAATGAAAGATATGAATAATGGCGAAGTCGTGTTTGTTGCAACATCTATAGGCGACTATAAGGTGATGGCAGAAGACATGCAAGAACTAAAACGATACATCAAACAAATGGGTGAAGTGATAATATATTATAGAAATGTAACCATGCCTAATGGAGAACAAGGCGTGGGTGCAAAAGTGACTAAGAATGAAACCGATTCAGGTTAATAATCAAAAGAATACATATGCACCATGCAGAGGGGAATATCATCAGATGTTCCCAACACCTATATTTCAAGGTAAACTAAACCTACCACATAAAGATATTGCAAAACACTGTAGAGATGTTGTTGCGAAATGTGATAAAGGTAACCCAACAACAGAATACACAACATATTTCTATGATGAGTTAAGAGAAGAAACACACAATCAACCTTGGTTTAACTCATTCGCCAATCAATTGAAGGATTCATATATCGCATTTCTTAAAGAGATGTGGTTATTTCCAACTAAAGGAATAAACAGACATGATATACATCTGTTTGCATGGGTCAATGTATATAATGAGTCGCACCAACATGAGGCACATAATCATGTTAAGTCTAGACTATCAGGCACATACTATGTATCAGCAGATGGTGATGAACCAATCAAATTTTTCAACCCTAATATGAGTTCAGTATTTGGACATGGCGCCAGTGATGATAGAATGAGATACACCGAACAATTAGAAGGTGCAGGCACACCAGGCGGAATGACAGATTTAGAATTCTTCCCTAAAAATGGCGACTTCTTATTGTGGCCATCGTACCTATTACATACTGTACCAAAGGGTGATTCACGAGATAATTACGAAAGAATATCAATTTCATTCAATTTACAACATTCAGAAGATTTGGGTTCATATCATCATGGTGATAGTTTTGATTATGGAGTATTAGAACATGAATAGAGTTGTTGTATTAGATGAACTATACAAGATGAGGTCATCATTTGACAATGCAGAGTTTGATGGATTCGCCTTGACTATAGACGACTTCTATGAAAATGCAGATGCGTTATATGAACATATCACTAACAGACAATATCCAATGTGGAAATATAATCCTGAATCTGATACACGCAATGGTGTTGATTACTATGATTGTAGAATAGTAGATAAGGTTGGTCATCCTACAAGAATATATGAGAATGAACATCAACGACTGTTAGATGTATGCAGGCGATATTGGTGGAAAGGTGATTACGATTGGTCAAGACTATATGAGTTTAACTGTTTTCAAACTATTACAGAGTTCGATGAGAAGATGCAACACTATCCACATATAGATAGTTCACTAGATACGCCTGATGAATGTTCAACACTCAACATGTTAGTATATCTTGATATAGAAGAGAGTGGTGGAACTGCCGTATATGACGGTGAATGGATTACTAACGATGAGAATATGAGTTTATTGTATCCTGTTGAAGATAGATTTACGATAGAGAGAATAATACCACACAAATTTAATCGTTGTGTTATATTTCCAGGTAATCGTATGCACGGTGCATATATCGAAGACTACAATAAATACAAAGACAATTGGAGATTCACACAGGTGACCTTTTTCCATCCAGAGGGAAATTAATTATGGCAGAAACTAAATTTAAGATAGGCAATCCAGTTTCATTTGATGATGTGATTATAGACACAAACGAAGAAACTAATCTAGACCCAAATGATGACCATTCACTAGAACCCAATTGGCCTAGGGCAGATGATGAAACTGTTGAATTAGAAAACGACATTATCATAATACTGCCTAGAATAATAACCGATGAGGGTTGTGAAGACATCATTTCAATACATCAGAACGCACCATTTGATGATGTAACCATAGAGAACGAACACGATATAACACCATCTGAAATGGTGCAGAAGTTCAATCTATCATATAAGTATCAGGCAGGTTATAATAAAGACCATATGACTATCGCCCATAATTCACCAGAGTATAAGAAGATACTAAAGATAATGGGAAGTCAGATACCACAACATATAGATTTTGAAAGAATTACATATATGCAGATTGTTCATTACAAACAAGATTCCTTTTTCCCTTTTCATAGAGATGAGGCAGAATCAACTGATTTCGGAACATGTATTATGCAATTGAATGATGACTTTCATGGTGGTCAATTGAATGTTCAAGGGTGTCAAGTGCCGAAGAGGGCGGGCACAATGGCGTTCTTCAATAACTCAACACGAACATGGCATGGTGTAGAACCCATATATCAAGGTGAACGATATGTTCTGTTAATATGGTTTGGAAGAAATGAATAAAGAACAAGAGAAGAGATTTGAATATAAATGGCATGACCATGGTGACCATATATTAACTATACCAAACTGTTTTGAAGATAGAATAGTAGATGATTGTATCCGTGAATTTGATGATTTAGAGAATAGAGGTCTAGTATCAAAGAGAAGAATTGGTCATAGTGGTTCACACAAACATCTTCGTGCCGACAATTCTATATTCTATACATCATTAGACCCAATGGTGCATGGACCAATGCAAGAGATAAATGATATAATCAATAATGAAATATTAGATTCATGGTTAGAAGAATATCCACTCATAGAAACTGGTCTATATAATGAACTGTATGTCGGCCAGATGAAGATGCAGAAGACACGAATGACAGAAGGTTATCATAATTGGCATTGTGAACATTCTGCTATGATTAAAGATAGAATGACATTACTCGCATTTATGGTATATCTGAATGATGTAGATGAGGGTGGTGAAACTGAATTTCTATATCAATCGAAAAGAATTAAACCTGTTAGAAATACATTTGTAGTATGGCCAGCAGGTTTCACACATACTCATAGAGGTAATCCGCCATTGAGTAATGTGAAGTATGTCATAACAGGATGGATAAATTGTATATAAAAACCACTTGAAAAATATGACAATCAATTATATAATGAGTATATGGGAACAATTAATTTAGTAGGCAGTTTACGATATGATATGACTGGTCGTAAGAGAAAGACCAAATCATTGAAGACTAAATCGAAACGCACTATATACAATAAGTTAATCGCAACACAACAAAGACAGTATGATAATGTGGTCGAAAGAGTTGCAAACGAATATCCTAGTTATGTATCGAAACACATCGATGGTAATCTTACACCAAAGAAAGAACCGATGCAATACACAGGTGAACGAAAGTTATTAGGTATAGCGGCGATGCATAAATCAAACCTTGTACCTGTATTTGAAGAAGATAAAGATTACGCCAAAGACTTGGCACGAATGAGGAGATAACATGGCATTTAATATTGCAACAACATGTATGAAAGGTGACCCTAATAGGACGCCTAGTGATGTGGTCAGATTAAAACTACATTTAGATAAACAACGATTAATTATGCACGAAGGTATGCAGTTATGCAGGTTCGTGATATTCAGTGATTACACTAACGAAGAATTCCTTGATGCCGCCGGTGGGTGGGCAGAAGATGAAAATGCCAGTTCACCGTATATGGTTATACCAGTGGAAGGTTGTGATGACTTACCACATCCATCATTTGCAATTCGACATGTATTCAAGAACACACGATTTGGTGAGAAAGATAAAACAATGTTTATCGATTGTAAGGTCATACCAAGAGGTGTATCACATTCTATATTATTCAGTTCATTACCAGATAGAGGCGAACCTGAACATACATCATATGCAATCGCCGATGAAGATGCACAAGCGATAAGAGATAACGATTGGGCAACTCTTAATTTCCCTATTGATTGGACAGGTACAGAAGAAACCACAATTATGCCATATTTCTTTCAACACAACTATGGTGAACACGATGAGTTAGTCGCCAAGATGCATGACATTAATGTGATTAGTAAGTATAAGACATTCGCACATTTCATTGAAGGAGAATACAATGAGTTCATGTTGCCATTTCAACCTGCCGTTATTGGTAAATACTATGCCAATAACAAAGAGAAGAACCTCGAATTGAATGAGGCGTATGAGAAGAATGTCAGACCGTCATATCCAGAACAATGGCGTGGAACTGGTGGTGATGAAGATGCATTATACATTTCATATGACCACGATTGGAGAGATATTACTCGCCAGACTTCTATGTTATATGTTGATGAGACCGATGGTCCTATGAGTGATGATTATTATCTGAACTTGTGGGTACTTTAATACAACTTACCGTGAGGTCCGAACCTCTTACCTACTTTCATACCAAGATATAACATTTCTGTTAATAATGTATTCTGTTCTTCTTTAGACAGAGAAAGTAAGTGATAAACAAATTTCAATTGCATTAACTTTGATGTGGTATAACCATTTTCTGCATCACTAGTAAGAAATGATTTATTGACATTATCAGAGAATGTATTCTTGATTATATTACTCTTAACAGATGAGTGAACTGCATCATATAGTTTCTTATAATCATCTTGTTCTTCTTCCCACTCTTGACCATTTGCAGGATAGTTTTGCCATTTGTTTTCGTAATCTCTTGTAGTGACACCATAATCTTTGAGTAAGTCTTTTAACATATCAAGTGGCACTTTACCGAGTCTGGCTGCACCTGCACCAACTTGTGTTGGTTCAAATTTGAGGTTGTTGAATCCTTTACTGTTTTGTCTTATCTGAAACTTCGCACTCTTATTACCTGCCATTGATTGAGTACCTGTTGATACTTTAATCACTGTATCAGTAGTATCTAATTCACCTGATTGATTTGTTGAAAACTTCATAGTGATTTCTTCTAATGAATATGCAGTCGCATCAGGTAATTCATCTTTCATGTTCATTTCATCATATCTTGCAGATGAACCTGATACCGCCTTTAATGATATACCACATAAATCTCTCTTCTTATATAAGGTTCTCATTATATCATTGAATTGTTCTAGACTTTGGGCGGCATTGAGTTTGTTCTTAACAACCTTCTCATTTCGTATCAACCATATATCTGCCGG
>VTLG01014406.1_pt1 | contig 153620 bp, 161 predicted proteins | sample 4694571 | NCBI WGS metagenome assembly VTLG01 (sample SAMN12604809, study PRJNA352737) | marine metagenome | biome: ENVO:00000447; feature: ENVO:00000209|ENVO:00000569|ENVO:01000036; material: ENVO:00002151; isolation source: viral sequences binned using virsorter ... | reverse complement strand
CATCATCAGTAAATGTACATTCCCATACACTCAAATTACTCATCTGTATCTTCCTCTATATCATGTACTGTGTATTCCCACTCATCTGGTAGACCATCTACCTGAATAACATTGCCGTGCCATACAGCAATATGGATTTCATGTACTCTGTCTACCACTATCTCATGCTTATCTACACAGATAGTTCTATTCCTATACTCACTCATTTGTCCACTCCCACTTTTCTGCATGATATTCAAATGTATCATTACAATTAAACATAAGCTCTACTAATTCTTCATAGACATATTGCTTCAGTTCTTCGACGCTCATGGATTCAACCTCCATGTCTGCAATCTTCTCACAGGCTTCTCTATGTGTTACCTGTTTATTATCTACTTTACTCATCTTCAACTCCCATTACCTCGGTGTCAATAATAGCTTCGTGCGTTAGACTGTAATCCATCTCTTGAACTACATAGTCAATGTCTGCGTCATCATTTACTTTTACTTTGATATTTACATAGAAAGTCTTACCCATCTTCAATCTCCTCTTGGTTGGTTGTCCTTTTATTATAACATCTATCGACTGAATGTCAAGAGGTGCTTTAATAAATTTTAATTATTTCCTAATTCTTCCTAGTAAATCTTTATGTTTGTCAACAGGTTCTTCTGTCTTATCCACAATCATCTGTTCATCTCGATAGTAGAAGACAAAATATGAATGTATAATTTTAGTGTTAGGACAGAAGTCACCCATCTCGTATGTTGTTCGCCACACATTAATTCTATATCGTTCAATCTTACCTTTCTCCCATAGGAATCCGGCACGAAACATTGATATATCTTTTAGTGTACTTAACTTACATTTCTCCTCTAAAAAGTCCTTCAAAATTTTATCAGGTATCTGAGGTTTCTTAGGCTCTGCCTTGATAGGTTTTGGTGGGACAGGTAGTTTTGGTTTTCGTTTAGTCATCGTCATCACTAGTCTCCTTTACTGTGCCGCCGATATAACTGGCGATCTTGGGTTTTGTTTCTGTTCGTCTAATCTCCCAGTCACTCACGAACTCAAGCATCTGGTACTTGGTAAAGAACTCGTCCATGCACTCCTGAAGATACAAATCTTCTACCATCTCTGTCTCTATGTAGTTATTCTCCAACTGGCGATTGAGCTTGGCGATCCACTGAGAGACTTCATCATTACCATTATCTTCTGAAAGTTGAATAATGTCAGAAACTTCCTCACAGTCAATGTGCTTGTCTAGTGTCTTGAGAGTGCCGTACTGATTTTGGTCGTACTTGTAGAAAGTTTTTGGTGCATTAGCCGCTAACTCACGCTTGACGTATTCTTCGAGACTGATGAAGTTACCCTTCTCAAACTGCTTGGTCTTGAGGAACGCTGTCTTGAGTCCTACAACGGTGGGTGCGACGAGTCCACACTCATCTTCAAGCCTGTACAGCACCCTCTTAATATCATTGTTACAGTAATAGATCAGTCTTCCATTCTGTGGTTCCCAACGGTTGATCTCGACGTACACTATCTCGTCGCCATCAATAGTTAATTCAGTCTCGTCCCAGAAATTTGCTTGCTTCCATCCTTTGTTCTCACGATCAAACTTGAACGTCTTGACCTTACTACCTGCTGTGGCGTAGCTCTGACGCACTACTTTTGGCAAGTCCTCTAGGTCTAGCAGTATATCTTCGTCAATCAAGCACTCTTTGATCTGCTCGTCTTTAAGGATGACCATTGTGAGTTGTCTGTGATCTTTGATGTACTCCCTGATACGACTAGCCATACGATCTTTATGACGATAATACTGGATATGTTCACCAAGAGGCACACGGCGAGTCTCGCCCTTGTCGGTACTGCTGTAGTACCGCTTGTAGTACACAAACTCATCGCTGGACTCAGGTAGCTCATACGCTCTCAGGTCTGCTTTAACATGCTTACCTAAGTTACCATTAGCAAGAGCGTTTGCCATTTCAGCACGTTTGAAAGCAGTTGGTTCATCCTCAATTTGCTGACACGCTTCAGTCTCCAACTTATTTTTTACTTCCTGAAACTTATCCTTGATAGCCTTGATGGTCTTATCGTCCATCGTAAGGTTTTCACGGGCTGTGTCGAAGTTAATTTCCCCTAACTTAAATTTAAGATAGCCAAGAGTGTTGAACTCGTCTAGCTCATCGGGAATCTTGTAGGCGATATTACCCATAATAGCGACCATATCTCCCCACGATGCCGTTAGGCCAAAGTCCTCACCCTTGAAAACATATTTCTCACGAGTTTCCTCAATATCGTTGACCACAGAATCATCGTTAATCTCTGGCAAAGTACCTTCCCAGAAGCGGAACACATGCTGTGCTTGCTCCTTGAACTCCCAGTGCTTGTCCTCAACCGTCAGACTGACCTCTAGGCCATTTGCCTCGTCAGTCGCTAACTCCGTCAACAGAGCCACCACTGGCTTGCGTTCATCGTCACGGTAACAGGTGTAGGTACGACACACTCCGTCGATATAACTTTTTACGGTAAAACTATCCGTCATGGAGTAGGGAGACAGGCTTCCGATACCAAAGCATCCAATGACCTCGTTACTGTCACGTTTAGTGCTAATACCAATACCAGCAAAGATATTGCGTACCTCGTCGTCCGACAGACCTGTACCGTAGTCACGAATTGTGAACTCTGGCTCTAGGAGGGTGGGCAAGTGTACCTTGAATGGCACATCTGTGGTTCCGGCCATCACATGACTGTCATGGGCGTTACAAGATAGCTCACGAATAATCGCTCGCTCTTTATGAGAGTATACCTTGTCGGCAAACATATCTACAATAAATGCAATGTCACCGATGGCAAAATCTGACGTTTCAAAATCGCCATGTACTTTTACGTCTTGAGTACCTGTGTCCATCTTCATAATCTAATCCTCCTGTGGTTGGTGTGGTTGGTTGCTCGTTTGAGCGATACTTCGATTATACAATACTTATCGTCGAAGTCAAGTGGTAACTTTAATTTTTTTCAATTTATTTTCAGTTTTTATCTCTTTATGATAGAATTACGATTGCACAACCTATGAGCATCAGTCCAATCCAAACATAAATGCCCACTAACGAATATTTATTGTGGCTCTCTATTTCTCGCCAATTCTTTTTTTCCATTTTAGTGGCTCGTCAATCTCCTCTATTAGCATTATCTGATTAAACGCCTCTATCTCTAGTACCTCGTATTTATAACCCCCTACTTGAATCATATCTCCTACTTCATACCCATCTTTCAATGGATAATAATACTGGTTGGGTTCCATAATATCAATCCCATGTCCCTTCTTCTATGTCGGCAATAATGGTCGATATGTCGTCTACAGTTTGATCTCCTATTGGGGCTTCAGTAATAATCTTCTCTAGTAACTTGATTGCTTCTTCTTTGGTCATGGTTATTCTCCTGTGCTTGTCCCTTAATTATACCATAGGTATCGTCATTGTCAATAGGTGTCCTTTAATATTTTTGCAAATTCTTTCCAAAAATAGGTAAATGAACATAGCCCACAATACACCTTCAAATGGCAGTTGTATCGCTAACATTACGGAAATGAATCCTATTTCCCTGTTCTGCATGTTACTTTTTACGCCAACTAAATAAGTTGTTGAGCCATTTCTTTCTTTTGTTACAGTTACATTCCTTCAGCTTGAACCAAGCCTTAAATCGCTCCTCTGTGATTCCAAATGCTTTAAGCGTGGATTCAACGACATCGCCCAGTCCCGTATATTCTTCCTCCTTCGTGTTGAAGTTTACGCCCTGTCTTTCTAGTTCTTCGATCACTGGATTCATATCATCCTTGATTTCTTCATTATTCGGCTCGGACATTATTTTTTCTCTCCTTTTTGTTATTTTTTATTTTTTTTGTGGGATTTATACCCAAATAGCAAGAAAACATATAATTATATCGGGGAATCGTTCCCAATATATTATACACCCAACAGTCCATTATTGGCTCACCAGATTTTAATAAAACCCAATAATAATAAGCTATATTACAACCATACATACTATAGTAATAACAATTAACTCTTACTATGCTTACTCAATATTTCTAATTTGAACCTCGTTCCCTAACAATAAGCGGTATAAAGTTAGTATTTAAGTAAATAAGTATGTATTTTAGTGTCATAATGAATGAATAAGTGTGTATTTCGAGTCCTTTGTATAGGGGTATATGTATATGTATAATTATGTATTATCTAATCTAAGTGCTGACTATGCTTATGCTCGCGATTTGCGCCGTTTAGATGATCCAAAGACGGAGTGCGTTCCTGATGCGGCATCTTTTAGTAATATAATTTTATGTCTATCCCAGTAAACATTATCAGTTAATTTGGAGGGCTTTCTTTTCCCCATATAAATATATTGATAACCACATTTACCATATGACATAATTCCATCATTAGTAGTTGACTCTACTACATATTTTCCTCTATCTGTAAAATAATGTCTATCACCATTTTTATCTATATAGTGGCAACCATTACCGCCCACCACACGAATCAAGTCGCCCTTATTAAGAGTCTTATGATCTTCTACTTGTTTCTTTTTATTTCCCTTACGATATTTCTTCATCTTAAAAGGATGGTCACATTGTTTACATTCATATGCACGCACACCATTAGCTGTGCCGCACTTCTCACATAATTTCTGCCCACGTTTTTTCTTTATCATACAAAATACTCCAAAATGGCTGACTATACGTTATCGTGCGATCTCGTTGGTTTACATAATACATATAGAGAGTCTCTATTTATAATCTATTATATAGTATATATCGTCATTTGTCAAGGGGGGACTTTAATAAAAATATATATTTATCTATTTATGGTGTAATTTTGGCTGACTATGGCTATCTTGGCGATGTGTCTAGTTTATGTAAGACAAGCACCGCGCCATTTTCTCGCTGGCTGTGACTATCTGGACGTATCCGGAAGGATAAGGTGCGACACGCTCCTATCCCGACACGGATTATTAATCTACATCCCTGTCTATATACTCCCATATATATTATAGCACACAAACACCTAAATGTCAATGGGTATTTACTTTTTCTTTATATCTACTTATATTGTTGTTTGGCATGAAAGTTGCTGCCCCGCCGCCCGTAAACCCTTGCTATCAAAGGACTTACGTCAATTAAGAGAAAAAAAATAAAGGGGGTCGAAACCCCCTTACACGACTAAGGCCAGTCACGCTCTGCGAAGCCATGAGCGAGAGCCATAATCGCAAGCAAAATTAAAAATTGAGTCATTCCCGTCACCAATCCCGTTAGAGTAAAAAACCCCCCACCGGCACGAAGGCCGGAAGGGGGACACAACAGAAAGGGTACGGGGTTATGCGGAAAGTTCAAGGGCTAATTTTTCAGCGGCTCGAACCTCTTTGGAGTTTGACGCTCTCAGGATTCTGTCGAACTCACCCTTGAAGCCTTCTTTGGCTTGGGCATCGTGTTGGACAAATCCCTGAACGGCGTTGTATGCTTCCCAAGCGGAAACCGTGTTGGTCAGTTGTGGACGACCAGTCAGGTTACGCTCACGATTCAAACGCTTCCAAATTGCCTCAGTACGATTTTGGTGAGTAGTCACCGCTCGCACTGCTTGACCAGTTGCGGCCAATGCGAGTTGTTCCGCAGTTGGTTGACCGTAAATCTCATTGAGAAAATCAGTCATGCGAACGTCAGTCGATTCCAAACGCTGAATGATGTTGGTAAGATTTCCCCAAGAATCTTTGAGGGTGTTGAAAGTCGCAATCAACTCATTCATGTGACCACGCAAACCGCTAGTATGACGGATGGAAACATTAGTACCCTCCACCATTCGCATCATTGCGAGATTACTGCACGCATCACGGAAATACCCCATCGTAGCGGAGAACGCTTTGCCATCGTAACCGGCGTTAATTACGATACGGGGAAACACGTTGTCAGTGTCGGCATCTTTATAAATCGCCAGACGTTGGGCGTTGGTAGGTTGGATAGAAACGTAATGCCCATTACGAAAATGAGTCTTGCAAGCAATCTCACCGTCGAACGCTTCACCGGCGGCATCGACTAACGCACAAACGTCATCAGTCGTATGGGGAACGTAACGAGGGGAGACAGATTTCACCCCTTTGAGATAACCAGTATCAGAACGGAATAATCCATACTGGTCAGTTGGTAAAATTTCCGTACCCATGACAGCGGATAGCGGATATTTTTCAACGTCGAAACTGAAAGCCTCACGGACGGAAGCGGAAATGTCTTGTGCTTGGATGTTTGACATACTAAAAACCTTTCAAATTGAGTAAGTGATATACAACTATTGTATACTATTATTATCGGAAGTCAAGGGGGAAAACTTTAATTATTTATAAAATTTTCTTCAAATTCGTCTTCTGGCTCGCCAAACATTTCTGTCCAGCAGTCGTCGCAAGTGGCAGAAATCAGCATCTCGCGTTCACTAGCGGATAGCATTGGAAACGCGGTCTGTGTATGCTCGCCCATCTCCCACGCCAGCCAACTAGAAACGGGGGCGGCGATCTGTTGGTGGCAATTACACCAGTTGCAGACGGCGGTCAGTGATACTATTGGATTGTCCATAATTTTTCCTTTCGATTAACTTGTTATATCATCATTATACTATATATATCGACCATTGTCAAGGGGATTCTTTAACTTTTCTTGGTTTTTTTAAAAATAGTCGTAAGTCGTTGGTATCAAAGGACTTAGGGCGCGGCGGGCAGCATACCCTGTGCCAAAAGCTACCGGTGACCCTCATGTTGGCGATGAGAGATCTATTTGAATCCTGTTATCCCGTCGCCCTCTTCTCATCTTACAGTTTACCGCTGTTAGCGTAAGACGGCGGGCAGGCAACCAACATAAAGGTCAACCGGCATCTCTTGAAAGGAATGCTAATCTTCGTGAGGCATCGTACAATATACTTCGTAAGGTGTAGCGGCATAGGTCATCTGTGAATGGTCATCTTCCCACCATCCTACAAAGCCCTTTTCCCCACCACCATAAGCAACTTCAAAACAAGCGATGCGGTCGTTCGTTTGTTCTGCTAGCTTACAAGTACCCTCTTGACGAATCATTTTTTTTACAAAGTTGTTAAATGTAACAACGCTTCCTACTTCGTCCATAATAATCCCCTAGTGAAAAAATGGTGGTTTGTGACTGAAGGCTAACACCGCATTGTCAAGGATTGACAAGTCAGTATAGTCAGCATTTTCTATTGGCCTTGCGTCATACTCTTTGATGAACGTGTCGCAGGTGTATGGGTTGTAGTAAACCTTTTCCCACCGTGTTTCGCCGTTGTCGATTTGCTCATCAGTGAGGTGACCGTCAACAAGCTGGTCGGTCTTACGAGTATCAACCACATAGCCCTCAATAAACGCATGTACGTTCTTCTTTTGTTCATCCCTGACTCTTTTCTGTCCTGCCTTGGACACAATGAATTGACAACTTCTTAACGTCACATTTTCTGCATGGCAACGAACGATGCCGCCCTGCTTGACGCTGTAGCAATCTCGATGCAGATTACGATAGACTCGCACCTTCTTGGTCGTGTCAATATGCTCTGCAATCTCATAACTTTTTTGTGTGCGTGGTTTCTTCATAACTTTCCCTTTCGTATGCTTCCATTTTACCATACGCTGGTTTATATGTCAAGCCCTATTTGTAATTATTTTTTGTAGCACTGAAGAACGTCGGGGATAAAATCCTCATCCACATTCATGTAGTAGCTTACTTGGGTTCCCCCATTACCATCTTCACGCAACGCCTTGCTGATTGCAGCATACATTTCAATTTCATTGGTCAAGCCTTTTTCCATCTTGTCCGCGATTGTTTGTGGGTAATAAAAACTCATAACTTTTTCCTTTCGTGTTATACTACCATTATATTATATATATCGGCATAGTCAAGGGGATAGCATTAACTTTTTTTGGTTTTTTCTTGTAATTAACGTAACCCCTTGTAAACAAAGGACTTAGGACAATTTTGGCAGCGTTTTTTGACCCCGCGCGATTCATTCGCGTGATTTAGGAAAGACACCGCCACCGGCTGAGGATATCCCCAACCGGCGACGGCGTAACATCACAACACAAAAACTTAAGCCGGTAGGAATGGCGAAATCAGCGAACCCACAAATGGGATTTTGATTCCCCACCGTTGACGCTCACGATAGAACGCCTTCATGCCGTCACGCGTTTGTACCGTATCAAGGTCACGCGACCGCTCGAACTCAGGATCATACTTGCGGTATGCCCCTGTGATAGTTTCCCAACTAAGCGGATGCTTGTTGGTATTGCGTCGAGATTGTAAAACACCCCAACGGAATTTAGAACCATCAACCGGCTGTTTGTAATTAAATAAAACTAAACTTTTCATTTTAATAACCTTTCGTTTTTTCATCTATTAAACCGTGCATTACTGCGAAAATTATACTTAACAAAATAAACTGTATCACATGGCGACCTTTCTACTATAGGAATGTTTGACGTTATCACGCTTAAGAATTTTTAACGCTTCCGCCGCTTCAGTTCCTTTCGGCTGTGTACCGTGTAGCATCAGTGCGAATGATTGATTGCGTAGACTTGGCTTTGCCGCGTGTGAATCGTCGTGGTCAATAGCGAGTCCGAGATCGTGAGCCTCTTGTTCACTGTATACCACTTTGGCGAAACGTAAGTCATGTTCATCAATACGCCAATCATTGCGACCGCCATATGATGCGGTCAAAACAAAATTGTGTAACAGTGGCATCTCGTTAATATCATACCAGTATCGTAGCGATTTTGTGTACGCATAGAATAGCGTATTAGGATTGAGAACGGCGACCGTATACCACGCTCGCATATAGTCAAGATTGAAGAAGTCGCCCGCAACGTGGATGCGAACGATACCGGCATTGGCGGGTAATGACGTATTGATTAAGTCAATCATTTCGCCGGTTGAAAGTTTACGCAACGAATCAAAATTGTGCTTGCGTAGATTGTACACACCGTTATACTGTACTTCCTGAGAAGCTGAGAAGCAACGGAATTGTGTCTTGCGTCCGTCTTGTATTTTGCGTTTGCCGTTTGGCTGAACTACGGCTTTAGATAGACAAGCCTCTGCGGATGGGCAAGAATAGCCACTGAGAAGGTCAAGGGAATATACCTTGCGTTTGTCGGTCAGATACTCTGCGAGTTCTGCATCATTTTTTAGTGCTTCAATTTTAGCGTTTGCGTTTGAGAATTTTAACATGCTTATATCCTTTGTTGTGTTGCTTACAGTGCTATTATACTATATATTATCGGAATGTCAAGAGGTAATCTTTAACTTTTTTCCGTTTATTTTGGCGACGGGAGCAGGGAATCGAACCCTGCACACATAGGCACCGAATCGGATTAGGCATGAGCTGCCCAGCAACATTCCTCCCACCGCGTCCGATAGGCCGGTCTTGTTGTCAATCTTATCAGTGTCTCATCCTATGAGACCAATTTCCCGCCATATTGTTTTCTTTCCCCCATTATAATATATATCGGCTATTTGTCAAGGGGAACTTCAATATTTTTATGGATTTTTTCTTTTTATTTTGCCGGTTGCCCACCCTTTAGGGGGGTCGCGGGGCTGCCGCGCCGGTCGTAAGTCCTTTAGTTTCAAGGGTTTACGTCGATTAGCGGAAAAAACAATTCGTGGGAAAAGAGAAGCCGCCCGAAGGCGGCGTTCTCCCCACAACACGAAAGGTTGGCGGGTTTATAGTGACGCCACGCACTTGGTCAGCGAGAACGACTTGTGCAAGCCGCTATCCTCTTTGACGGTGATTCCACGACCACTCGGGCCGGTGAAACTTTTGACCTTTGTCCCGCTTACGGAACGTAGGACATTTTTAGACCCATGTACAGGGTACAGAAAAGAAACTTTGCGTTCGTTACGCTTGTGATAGAGTTCGTTCAACATAGATAAACCTTTCGATTTGAGAAAAAGTAAACTTCTTGACACCTTCTTTAGTGTCTAACAATACATGGTCATTTTTTATGGCTTTGACCTTGCCCGCCGCTAATTCTGTACCGATAGCGACAATCGGCTTTTGTGAGTTACTCACCTTCTGTCTCTCCTTCTGAAAGTGACTTGGCTTGTTCCATACGCTCGGCGGCAATGCTCGTGAGCTTTTCGCCTAGCTTACTGTGAAGCTGTTTCATGACTTCCTCTGACATCGTAAAGACGACTTTGTTTTCGCCTTCAAACAACTCAACTTCGTTGTCGGACTTCCAAGTGGAAACATAGGTGTGTGAGATTTGTCCAAAATCTACTGTTTGTGAAATCTTCATAAGACTTCTCCTTTTGTGTGTGGGATGCAGTGGCTCTTAACCCTAGCTAACAATGCTCCAGTTCCCGTGTTGTTATACTACCATTATACTATAATTATCGGCAATGTCAAGCGGTAACTTGAGAAATTTCCAAAATAATTTCGGAATCTTTTGCGAGTTCTGAATCCTTCTCAATATAAATCGAGCCTGATACATCGCCGGTTGCTGTAAATCGCACTTTGGTCTTGGTCTCTTTGTCTTTGATAAATTTGATTGTCATGGTAAAAACCTTTCGCTAAAATTAAAACTCGTTGATGGATACCCTACGCTGGGCTGACCGTGTACGTTGCCGCCTTGGGCGGTTATCATGAACCTGATGAGTGTTGGCCTGATGGCCGACTGAGGGTTTCCCCGGCTTGATCTTCAGGGTTATTGTTTGTTTTCGCCTTTTCATCTCTCGCTCTTTCAATCTGTTCGTGCAATGCCAGCCATCGTCGTCGTGCCGCCATGCTGGTGAATGTGCGGTGCTTCGTTTTCTCTCGTAGTTCTTTATCGTTCATGTCTTTATTATACTATTATTATCGGCAATGTCAAGGGGTAAACTTTAATTTATTTTGATTTTTTTCGCTGACCCGCTGGCTGTGTTCTATACGCTTTCTACCTGTCGGGATAAGATAAGACACATCACGATGGCAGGCCTATCCATCTGCACCGTAGTCTGCTGCGTCCATATTTAAGCCCACAAGGGGCAGGATTTGACTTACGCCTCGATGCACCCCTAAGTCGTCTTACCGACCCTGTCCTTACGTAATGGCTACAAAGGCCTTAACGGGGTTGTGATGTTGTCTTGAGTAAGACGCCCCTTGCGGGGAACCAAGTCCAGCGGCGTAGTTCCAACTGGGTTGTAGCTAACTTACTCCTCCATTATAATATATATCGACCAAATGTCAAGGGGTTCTTGAGTATTTTCTTGTGGTTTTTCATATTTTTCTCAAAATAGTCGTAAGTCCTTTGCCTGTAAGGGTTTACGTCGCGGCGGGCAGCCGCTCGGCGCTGACCCGCTGGCTGTTTCCTATTGCCTTTTATTTGTCTTGTTAAGACAAGACAACCCCTATTTATAATACGACATTATTGTCACGGCGAAAGAAACCCAAGCGACGGAAAGCCCGAAGAATAAAATTGATTTTAACGTGTCTTTCATTTTCTCTTTTCCTCTTTTCAATATTTTCTAGTCTTTGGTAATAGCGTGCGATTTGTATAGAATGGCATCGTCTCATTTTCATAATATAATCCCCGATACTATACAACCGGCGACAAACGCCGCCAAACAAAAATAAATGCCTGTCCTCTGTTCTTTGTTGTTCATACTTCCTCCAATAAAGCGTCAACGTGATCTTGTGTGTGGCATGGAATCATATTTCCGTACGCCATAAAAGTCCAATTAAATTCTTCGCCTATCCATTGGTGAATGGTTGTAGGGTCGCCGGAGTGCGAGATACGAAACGGTAACTCTAGCCACATCTTTGTAAAATGTTCATGATCTTGATATTCACCAAGTGCCGGATTAATGTTTCGCTTACTTACTTTACAAAAAACTCTAGGGTAAATTGTTTGGGTTTCCATCTCTTAGTCCTCCAGTAAATCGTCTGCGTCAATCATGCCGCTGTTGACCATACCGCCAACCATAGCCATCATGTTTTTATGAAGCTGAACCTCATCGGCCTCGTTATCGCTGTAGTCCAAACCTTCGGACAAGTCAACAAAATCCGTGCCACCTTTATGCGTGGTGAAGATGGACTTTTCTTCTACCTGCTTGCGGAGCTTCTCAACATTGCGAGCCTTTGCCGCTTTCGCTTTTTGGTGTGCGGTTTCACCGTCTGCAATATCTTCGCACATCTCATCCAAACGGGCAAGAGTACGACCGCCACGAACGTCATCATGGAATGATTCCGGCAACATATCATTAGGGACAACGATACATTCCATAACGGCAACTTCTAATTCCTTCAACATTTCTTCAACAGTTTTCATAATCTTTCCTTTGTGTTGTGTTTTGTATACTTAAATTTTAATCTATGGAATTGTATTTGTCAAGGGGTCAGAAGGGATTTTTTTAGAATCTACCTTCTAATCCTCTTAGACCGTGTTGATCGTGCAACACGTCCCAAGCCTCTTGCGACCTGTTCCACTCGTCAACAGACATTCCAAACAGCTCATTGACTGGAACATCAACTCGCTCATCAACTTGGTTTTCGTTTTCGTTTTCGTTTATCATAACTTTCCTTTCGTTTAACATGATTGTATTATACCATAAACATCGGCATTTGTCAAGGGGTATCTTTAATATTTTAGAAAATAATCTTAATTAATTCCGTGGCATAAAAATATACCGCAAACCCAATGGCGAAGGTTATCAAAGCAAGGCCTAGTGTATCTATGATTTTGTCTAGCATGTTATTTCCTTTCTTGCTATATATATATTATCGCACATGGGTGTGACACGTTAGGTCAATCGACCCCATAAAAATATAATTTTTCTCTAAATAGTTGTAAGTCGTTGCTACATAAGGACTTACGTCAATTTCGGCAGCCCCGCGCCCCCCTATAAGGGTGGTTCGTCTACGATTTCGATTTCTATGGATTCATCGTTGTCCTCTTTGTCCAGCAATTTCTCCAGATCGTCGGCTAGTTTCCTCTGTTCTTCGCACCACATCCAGAAGTCCAAAGCCCCATCATCTTCGGGTTGTTGGTATTCTCTTGGATCACTCATAATCGCAATACTCCTCCCACGCACTGTGGTCGTTGTAATCGTCATCCCACGGCTCAGAGGGATATTCTACGCCGTACACCATTTCGAGTTCATCATCGAACCCGTCAACGGTGTCAAGCTCACCGATGGAATCATCGGCCTCGATAGCGTCCCACCCTTTGGGTGCGGAAAGCTGGAACTCCTCCTGCTCCGGCATAGGCTCACCGGCTTCCTGTTCTTCAAGCCATTCGTGGTACTCCGCCCAATCAGCCTGAGTCGGCTCGTACGCGGTTTCTTCCATGTGGATTTGTGTGCTAAATTTGTTCATCTTAAAACCTTCCAAAAAGTGTTGTGTAAAAATCTATAAGGGTGCGGGTTTCACCTACGGAATACTGAGCCTTTCGCTCCACCGCTCTAAATATTCATTGGATTGTGTCTCCTTGTGTTAGGGTGCTGTCGGTTACCCCAGTTGAATGTTGCCTTGTTATGTCCTAAGTATACTATAATTATCGGCGTTTGTCAAGAGGAAACTTTAGTTTTTTCCAATCTTTTTTCTTCCGCTTCTTTATCAGCGATAACCATAACGTCAAGAATGGCGTTGGTAACTTTCCTTGAAGCTCCCGCATCCTTAGCCGTGTAGTAAACTTCCCATAATTCTGATTTGATTTTTTTTGTATTCATTTTATTTCCTTTGTGTTATGCTTTAATTATACCATAAAAAGTTAGTTTTGTCAAGGGGTATTTGGGAATTTTTTCAAAGTTTTTTTATCGGGCATTCATTACCTCCGCACCAACTAAACCAATCAAACAAGCCGCAAACAGTAAACAGAAAAACGTCATATCAATCTCCTTTATTCTATTATATATTATCGGCATTGTCAACCCCATAACATTAATAAAAATCGGAAAAAAGATAATTTTCTCATAATTGACGTAAACCCTTGTGGCGTAAGGACTTACGTCGCGGCGGGCAGCGTCGGCCCCTGCCTCTGGGGGGCCTCTAGCTGTCTGGGTTAGCTGAGACTATAGGGCTGGGCAGTAGGGGACATTGAGCAACAGAGCTTTATCCCCTTACTACCTGCTACACCTACAGGGGCATACACCCCACAGCTATACCGCCGTGAGCATCAAGCTCTGCCTGTACTACCTCAACCGGCACGTATCCGTAAACGGTATCAGTATAACCATGATCGCCAAAGCATTCTGCATACTCAAGCAGTGCCTCAGTGGTAGGCTTGGATGATGGATAACCACACTCAACATGAGTGTATCCATTGGGCGGATTATTCTCGCGTGGTGTAGCGTAGCTGTATTCGCTACCCTGTACGCTGATACTAAAGCCATCGTTGCAAGTGATTCTAGGATTGTAATCTTTAATCATAATAAACCTTTCTGATAATATAGTTGTGTCGGCCATTGTTATTCTCTTAGGCTTGAGTGGTTATTGTTATAGTGTTAAACCTTCACTCAGGAATAGCTAATAGCTACCCATCTAATTAACCACCACTATCTACATCGTAGGTAATGCCACACTCGTTACAAGTGTGATTGTGGTAACAGTTACCTTTACGGGTAACGGTCATATCGTAACACCGAGCCATCTCTTGGCGTTGGCGTTTGATTGCTGTACCCTGCTCAGGGTATTCCATATAACATATGGTTGTTTCGTACTCAGTACCACACTCAGCAAGATGCTTTGTGTACGCTTCTGGTTGTGTTTTCCAACCGTTAGCAGTTCCTAATTGAATCATAACATTTCCTTTCGTTGTGTTGTTATGTGTTAAGTATACCATATATATCGGCGTTTGTCAAGTGGTATCATTAACTATTTATGGTATTTTGTAAAGTTTTTTTCTTGTCCCACAATCGCTGTAGGTCATTTACCAAACAGTTCTTATTGAACTGTCCAAGTTCGTTAGCGTGTGCAACAACCATTTTCTCGATGTTGCGGTTGACTTTGAAAAGTTCTAGTTTAGCTTCGTTGCGTGTCATGTTGTGTTCCTTTCGAGAACGTTGTTTAATTGTTATGCTTTAAGTATATTATATATATCGGCAAAAGTCAATAGCAAACTTTAATTATTTTCCAAGAATATTAAAATAAATTATGTGTGCTCCAAGTGTTGCAAACGATACGATGATGCTTGCTGATACGATGATTGTCGCGAGTGTTTCTAATTGTGCCATTTTGTTTTCCTTTGTGTTGTTTTGTTATGCTTTAAGTATATCATACTTTTCGGCATTTGTCAAGAGCAATCTTTAATTATTCTGAAAGTTTTTTTAATTTCTTTTTGTTGTTGATTGTCATTAACTTATTTCCTTATTAATTATATCGACATTATAACATAAGAACTTTAATTTGTCAATACCTATCAACTCATTTTCTCAAAAAAAGTAAGTTTTTTCTCTTAATCGACGTAACTCCTTTGATAGCAACGACTTACGACGATTTTCGCAGCAAAAGGCATACCAAAGAGGGTGGGGGGTTTTATTTTCGCGGTTTTTTACCCCCCACTAAGGAAAAAACCCTTGGGTGGTTCAGACACAATTACCTCGCTCCCATAGGTGTGTCTTAGCTAAACCACTCCATTAAATAAGAATAAGTAAATGTAGATCGCCCCCTTAGAACCTAACGCACCTAATGGACGCACCAAGACCATTTATACCTGTGAAGAAGAGACAGGTACTTGGTTGGGTTAGTAAGCGGCTAGGTCTTAAACACTAAAACTCAAATTTCAACTTTTGCCCTCTAAGGGTCTTCACAGGTACTAGGTTGTCATGGTGGGACATTGCCTAGATTTAATTTTTGCCTAACCTTGGAGTTCTTGGACACTCTCAGGTCACTTACTACTCAGATGGACTTGGACTCGATACCACAGCCCCATTAACGGTTTTATACGAATATTTACTGAATTTGGCCGCTTTTCAACCATCGGCCTGTCTTATTATAGCTGTTTTTACGTAATCCACAAATTCCTTTTTGGAAATTTTGCCCTAGCTGTGTATTATATAGTGTACTTAAGAAAGGAGTATACCATGAATAAAAAACAAGATGATGGTTGCTGCCCCCAAAAAGACTGCAATGCAACCGTAGAGACTAGCTTAGAGTGTAAGGCAACCGCAGCGCTAAATGCTCAAGTGGAACAGGAATTAAAAGAAGAGGATAAACCAATACAGGAAATACTTAATAATGCACAAGATCCGGAATAAGAATTTCGCGGTAAGCCCCGGTAAGTTCGGCTCCAATAAGGTTGAACTTCTTGATGTAAGTGACTTCAAACACACAGGGAGTCACTTTACTGGCTATATACTAGAAGAGGATAGCTTAAGACAGGTATTTGATGAAGATATAAGCTTTTTTTACACAATTGAGACCTTTGACAGTACAAATACAGACTCCAGAAAGCTAACTAGTCTAGAAAGAGGTCTTGGCCGCGTAAAAAGAACTAAGGACAAGTTCTTTCTGGTGAGAGAAGTGCCCCTAGAGACAAGAACACAAGACGATACCATACGAAGAGATAAAGCAAATTTCTTTTCATACCCTGAAGGCACATATTTAGTAATTGGCTCTTATATTCCCACTAATTACGTAGATTTATTTTATAGAGAACACTCTATTATATGTAGCACAGATAAATTAACGCCCTCACCCATACAACTAGAGGAAAATTCCGTCATTGGTAGAATTGATGGAGAAATAAAGTCCCTAGACTCTGACGATATATCTTTTATACTATCCTCAGATTATGTTATTAGATCCTTACACTCTAATAACGACCCTATTTTAATCTCTTCCGATCATGTTGAGCTTACAAATGAAAAGTCTAAGCTGTTCATAGCTCACGCTGTCTTAAAACCACGTCGTGGTAAACCTAGAAATAGAGAACAAGGCTCGCTAATCTTTAATTCTACGTCAAACAGACTAGAATACTATGATGGAACTAAGTGGAGAAAGGTAGCAATAGAGGACTAACATGCATATACCAAAAGGAATGACAGAACAACAGGTTATAGACACAATTACACTAGTTTGTGATAGGATTGCCCCTAGATATACATTCTATGGATATACTGTCACTGACATGAAACAGGAATCTTTTATTATTTGTATGGAAGCCCTAAATAGATATGAAGAAGGTCGCCCTCTGGAAAACTTCCTCAGTGTCAATTTATCCAATAGACTCAAAAACTTCGTTAGAGACAATCATTTCTTGACTAGTTCTGATGAAGATAGAGTAAAAGTACTTAAACCAGCCCAGTTGGACTACGAAGACTCCATCATTGACGACCATGAGAAATACTCTATATCTTATAATGACATAGAAAACAAAGATATTGTTGATTTAGTTAATAAATACCTACCAGCACAAGTAAGAATGGACTATCTTAAGATAATAAACGATGTGTACGTGACGAAACAACGTAGAGAAGAGATTATAGACATGATTCTAGAGATTTTAGAGGAGCATGGGTACCATGAAGACAGGGCGGATCTCTAAAGAAGAGGAAAATCTTATAAAAGAGAACATAGATTTCGGTTTAGACCGACTAGCAACCGAATTGGACCGAAATCCAGACAGCGTTCTCGGTTTCATTAAGAAGAAAATATCCAAGGGCGAACTTGAAACCCCAATTTGGATGAAAAATCAGGTCTCAACAGAGGAACAAGCTGAATTTGACCTTCAGTTTAGGCCGTACTGGTCAGAACTCAAGCAGCAGTTCACCGAAGAAGAGCTAGAACTGTTCAAATACCATTGGGCGAGGATAATTTCTCAGTTTAGAGACGATGTTATACCCACGGAAGAACTTCAAGTAGTTGACTTGATTAAACTTGAGCTACTTATGAACAGATCTCTTAAACACAATAAAGATAATATAGAACAGATTGCCGCCTTAGATGCTCTCATATCGTCTGAGAGGGCACATGACCCCGATCAGATTGATATGGATCAGATATTTAACATGGAGCGTCAGGTGGCTTCCCTGAAGGCGTCACAGGAATCTCTTAATAAAGACTACCGCGAACTCCAGACTAAGAAGAACTCGATGCTCAAAGAGATGAAAGCTACTAGGGAGCAGCGTGTCAAAAGACTAGAAGATAGCAAGACGAGCTTCTCAGGATGGATGGCTTATCTTGTGGCAAACCCCGAAGTAACAAAGTCTTATGGTCTTGAAATGGAAAAAATGAAACTAGCGATGCAAAAAGAAATAGAACGATTAGCTAATTATCACAAATACCAAGATGAGTTAGTCGATCAACCCTTTTTGACGCCTGATACAGTTAAGGAATAGGGCAGCACCATTAAACAAAAAAACATATTATATATTGGCAGTGGTAAATCAGCTACTTTAGCAAAAGACTTGGATCTAAGCCGTTACACCGTCTGTTGTGTTAATAACGCTTGGAAGCTATTTGACAATTATACTTTTGAACATTGGATTCATAGTGGCGATTTCCCGTATGAGAATAGACCCAAAAAAGAAGACATTAACTTTTATAACGAGGTTAGCTACCACCAATACAAGATATCTTCCGAAGAGATTGCAAAACAACTAGGTGTAGAGTGTCACTCTCCGCAACATTACTTAGGATATACAATTTTCTTTTTAGGGTTATATTGGATAATACATAGCCTAAAACCAGAAAAAATTAGTTTGCTTGGATTTGACCACGACTACAACAGTATGAAGGTAAAGAAGTGGAACGACAATGGCAGACCCAACCCACAGAATAACTTTCAAAGAGAACCTGAGCAAAGTATTAAGGATTGGTCTAACAACTTCTTCCTAGGAATGGAGTCAGACTTTTTCTATGGTCACGGTACACCAGATCCCATAAGACTTGGTGAGCGTCAGCTGGTCTCAAAGTTTCAACAAGCAATTGATATATGTGAAAGATTAAATGTCGAATTGGTCAATCTATCTCCGGTAGAATCAAGAATAAACATAATCAAAAAGGAAAAATAAAGAGGACATAATGAAAAAAGCTATAATTTTTGGAATAACAGGACAGGACGGTAGCCATCTGGCGGATTTGCTGCTTAAAAAGGACTACAAGGTAGTCGGAGTGTGCAGAAGATCTAGCACAGAGAACACCAACAGGATCGAGCACATTCTAGACAACCCGAATCTCCAACTCTCTCAAGGTGATTTAACAGATGCGTATTCGATAAATAGTATTCTTAAAGAACACGTTGATGTAGATGAAATCTACAATTTAGCTGCTCAGAGCCATGTAGCCGTATCTTTTAAACAGCCAGCCTTAACTTGGGATATTACAGGAAAGGGCTGCCTAAACATCCTCCAATCAATTATCGACAACGAGATTATTAATGTAAGATTCTACCAAGCTAGTAGCAGTGAGATGTTTGGTAAGAACTATGACGTAGATAGAGAACAAAACAAATACCAAAACGAAGAAACTAAGTTTTTACCACAAAGCCCATATGCGATAGCGAAATGTGCCGCCCATTACATAACGAGACTTTTTAGAGAAGGATATGGTTTACATGCCAGTTCCGGAATATTATTTAACCACGAAGGTCCACGAAGAGGCGAGACTTTTGTCACGAGGAAGATCACAAAGTGGATTGGAGATTTTGTTAAAAGCGGTAAGTCAGATAGCTTTCCAAAATTAAGATTAGGAAATTTAGACGCTTTTAGAGATTGGGGATATGCAGGAGATTATGTAGAAGCCATGTGGATGATGCTTCAAAAAGATATACCAGAAGATTATGTTATATGTACCGGAAGCACACACACTATTAGAGAGTTTTTAGACGTAGCTTTTAAACATATAGATATAGAAGACTGGTCTGAATACGTTGTGCAAGACCCCGAGTTTTATAGACCGGCAGAAGTAGATTATTTACGTGGAGATTGCTCGAAGGCTAAGATCAAGCTGGGATGGACCCCAAGCCACAGCTTTGAAGACCTTGTTGAGATGATGGTGGAACACGACTGTGAAACATGAAGATATATAAAGTCACATTAGATATGACCTTGGTTTTATCAAGGCTAAGAGAATTTGATCTAAAAGAATTCAACTCCTTAAAACCGATAGTTTTTATTGATGCCGATAATCCAGATGATGCGTGCTTTAAGTCTCACTACAAGCTTGCCTCAGTAATATTAGCACAAGACCCAAATATGGCAACACAGATGAAAGATATACTGGCGGATATAACAATAACAAATATAGTAGTACCTACATGAGAAGAAACTATGACGATCCAGTTTACAAAGACTGGAGAAAAAAAGTATATAAGCGGGATGGTTTTAAATGCCAAATGCCGCAATGCGGATCTAATTTTAGATTACAAGCACACCATATTAAAAAATGGGCAAGCGCCTCTACATTGAGATATGATATTGACAATGGCATAACCCTATGTCGCTCTTGTCACGAAAGAATAACAGGACATGAGCATGTTTATGAAAATCTATTCTCTCAAATAGTGAGTAAAAAAAATGCCTAAAATACAACCCTTCACAATAATAAAAGACACTAGAGAGCAGGAAGGCTATACTTTTGAAGCCAGCAGCTCTAGATACCATAAATGCAACGGGATGGTCGTCAGAAAACTAGACACGGGAGACTACAGCCTAGAGGGGCTAGAAGACAAAGTGTGCATAGAGAGAAAGGCGAGCGTGGTTGAATTTGCTAACAATATAGGCCATGACACAGTAAGGTTCTCAAACGAAATAGAGAGAATGAAGTCTTTTCCTCATAGATTTATGATATTTGAATTCTCCCTATCAGATCTGATGGACTTCCCCGAAAGGTCAGGAATACCAGAAGATGATTGGGGAAAGCTAAAAGTCACAAATAAGTTTATGCTTAGAAGAATAATGGAGTTCCAAATGCAGCACGGAATACATGTAATGTTCTGTGACTGCAAAAAACATGCTAAGTGGGCGGTTCTCAGTATTCTGAAAAGAGTAAACGAACTATATGATTTAGGAGAATAAAATGCAAATTAGCGTAGATACCATATCTGACATGCACAGTCATGGATTAGACGTTAAAAATAGAGAGATTTATCTGCATAGTTATATAGCAAATTCTGAAGAAGATCCGGGTGTCGATTACAAGATGGCCGCTAATTTCTATAAAAACATAAGGTTGCTAGACACGATAAACAAAGAGCCCATTCTAATCCACATGCATAGTATTGGAGGTAATTGGAATGATGGCATCGCCATTTTTGACGCAATACAAATATGCAGTTCTCACGTCACAATAATAGCTTATGGTCAAGCCGAGTCTATGAGTAGTATTGTCCTACAGGCAGCGGACCAGAGAGTCATGATGCCAAATTCCTACTTCATGTGTCATTTTGGCTCCAGCGGATATTCCGGAAACTATCTAGATGTTCAGAAAGGGGCCGCCTTCGAGAAAAGAATGACGGACACGATGCTAGACATATACACTGATGCGGCTATTGAGGGCAAGTACTTTAAAGAACAATATACAGAGCCAACTCCCGAAAAGGTAAAAAATTACCTAAAGAGGAAGCTCAAAGATGGAGATTGGTACTTAGATGCCAACGAAGCAGTTTTCTATGGATTCGCAGACTGCGTTTTAGCGACAAGGAAGTGTTCAAATATAGACAAACTAAAATAAAGGGAAACTATGTATGAGGTTTTAATTTGGTTAACAACATGGTACTTCGTAATGGCATTTATGGAATACTTTATCCACAGATACACAATGCACAAGAAGACCTTTTTGCCCAAATGGATATGGAAACATCACGCAATTGATCACCACAGGGATAACAGAAACGACATAAACGTTGATTTACCTTTTTACATGCACCTCGTCATAGGATCTCCCCTGATAGCTATAACTTACTTTTACTTTGGCTTGATAGCGACGTTATGTTTGCTAGTTACGTTTTTTTATCATTCATACATATGGACACATATGCACAGAGCGATACATGATCTTGAGGATAACTGGATAACAAAAACCAAATATTACGAAAGAGCAAAAAGACATCATTTACTCCATCACAGGAGGCCCGCCAGTAATTTTGGGGTGGTTTTTCTGTGGACCGATTACATCTTTAATACCAAGAATAAAATATGAGCGGATTAAGAAAAATAGACGAAGCTTGGTTAAAGCTAGACGACCTAAACGAGTCTGAGCTTATAAACCCGTTTGACATTGTAAACTTCAGCGATGAAGATGTGCAGTATAAAATCCTTTGGCTTATGACTAGACCGGAATACTTCTCTTTTCTATGCAAACACGTATTCAACATAAACTTGCTACCCTCACAGGCCTTATTCTTATGTGAGTTGTGGAATAGAAAGTTCCCTATGCTCATAGCTAGTCGTGGCTTTGGTAAGTCTTTTATTTTATCGTTATATGCTATGATAAGAGCATTAATATTACCAGAAAGAAAAGTAGTGATTGTCGGTGCGGCGTTTCGACAGTCTAAAGTTCTTTTTGAGTACATGGAAACCATTTGGAATAACGCCCCTATCTTAAGGAGTATGTGCGATGGAAGTAGTGGGCCGAGACGTGACGTTGACCGTTGCGTCATGCGTATTAATAAATCTCGTGTCACTTGCCTTCCTCTGGGGGACGGACAGAAAATTAGAGGCCAGCGTGCTAACGACATTATCTCTGATGAATTTGCTAGCATCCCGAGGGACATTTTTGAAACTGTGGTCGCAGGTTTTGCAGCGGTTAGTTCTGACCCCATTGAGAACGTTAAAAAGGTAGCAGCTAAGAAAAAGGCCAAAGAGCTAGGAGTAGAGCTAGAGGAAAATAACGACAACGTACTAGAAAAAAAGAATAACCAAATTATTCTCAGCGGAACTGCATACTATGACTTCAATCATTTTGCTGAGTACTGGAAAAAATGGAAATCTATAATTAAAAGCCAAGGAAAACTAAGTAGACTTAGAGAGATATTTGGTGACGACCCCCCAAAGGACTTTAACTGGAAAGACTACTCTATCATCAGGGTTCCCTACGAACTCCTGCCAGAGGGCTTCATGGACGCCTCACAGGTCGCCAGATCCAAAGCTACGGTACACGCCGGTATATATCAAATGGAATTCGGAGCGTGCTTTACACGGGACTCTCAGGGCTTCTTCAAGCGTACCCTGATAGAAAGCTGTGTTACAAATGAAGAAGGAAACCTCAAGGACTCAAACGACAGAGACATATGCTTTCAGGCACAGTTAAGAGGAGACCCGAACAAACAGTATATATTTGGCGTTGACCCAGCTTCTGAGGTTGATAACTTCAGCATTGTTGTCCTAGAAGTCAATCCTGACCATAGACGTATAGTACATTGCTGGACAACCAATCGTGAACAGCATAAGGAAAAAGTTAAGAGCGGCTTCTCTAGTGAAACAGACTTTTATGCTTACTGTGCTAGAAAGATTAGAGACCTGATGAGATTATTTCCATGCATACATATATCTATGGATGCTGGGGGCGGTGGAATAGCCGTAATGGAATCACTTCATGATAAAGACAAAATACAGGAAGATGAATTTGCTATTTGGCCAGTTATTGATGAGAACAAAGAAAAAGACACGGATGACCAGAGAGGGTTACACATTCTAGAAATGTGCCAATTTTCAAAGTATGATTGGTTAGCTGAGGCGAATCATGGATTAAGAAAAGACTTTGAAGACAAAGTAGTTCTATTCCCTATGTTTGACACAATAAGCTTAGGTATAGCCAATGCAGAAGATGGTCTTAAGGGTAGAACTTATGACACCTTAGAACAATGCGTAATGGAGATAGAAGACCTCAAAGATGAACTAACTATGATTCAAATAACTCAAACAGCGAGCGGAAGAGACAAGTGGGACACACCAGAAACTGTTATAGGCACCGGAAAGAAGGGGAAACTAAGGAAAGACCGTTACTCCTCCTTAATTATGGCTAATATGGCAGCTAGAACACTAGCAAGAATGCCTACACCCGCCGAGTACAACTTCTACGGAGGTTTTGCCACCATAGAAAAAACTGAGAAAGAAGGAGACCTGTACTCCGGACCTAACTGGTTTACAGATAATACGCAAAATTTGTATTAATTGGTGTATAATCTAATACCATTTCAATTACATTTCAATTACCTATGATTGGCCCTAAAAAATGTCAGAAGAAAAAAAAGAAGACCCATTTATAACGTGGAATGACTCAGATCAGGGCAGCAAAGCCCGAGCCTTTGACAACTTCTCAGACGCCCTAGATTCTTACGATGGCATATCCAAAGGGTATCATAGAGACTTTCTAGATATTGAGCCAAATAGGTCAGTAAGACCACAGTTTGGAGCGAGCGACTACTATGCGTTTAGACCTGAAGAGGCCACGCCAAGAAAACAGAAGAAGGCTATAAAACTATGTATGGACGCCTACGAAAAGGTTGGAATTGTCCGTAACGTGATAGACCTAATGGGTGACTTTGGGTGCCAAGGTATAGACATAGTACATGAGAGCAAGAGCGTAGAGAAATTCTTTAAGCAGTGGTTTAAAAAGGTTCAGGGGAAAGAGAGGTCGGAAAGGTTTCTCAATAATCTATACAAAACTGGTCAAGTTTTTGTGTATAGAAGCACGGCCCACATAACGCCAGAAATCAAAAAGTATATGAGATCTATGGCTCATGACATTAGGATTGATGTCCCGGTTACAGAGAGCAATGTAATACCGTGGAGGTACAATTTCTTTAATCCTCTTAACCTTGACATAAAAGATGGCAGTATCAGCATGTTCTTAGGGAGAAAGAACTACGAGCTAACTGCAAACTCGTTTTTTGATAACTTCAAAGACGGGGCGGTTCCAGCAAAGATAATGGACACCCTACCACCAAATGTGAAAACAGCAATAAAATCAGGTAAAAGGAAAATAGAACTAGATGAAGATAGACTCTCTATTTTTTATTATAAGAAAGACGATTGGCAGCAATGGGCTTATCCCTTAACCTATGCGATTCTAGACGATATAATCATGCTTGAGAAAATGAAGCTAGCAGACCTGTCTGCTTTAGATGGTGCAATATCAAACATCAGACTATGGACTATTGGTAGCTTAGATCACAAAATTCTTCCGAACAAAGCTGTTATCAATAAGCTGCGAAACATACTTGCTAGTAATGTGGGCGGCGGCACAATGGAACTAGTTTGGGGTCCAGAGTTATCTTACACGGAATCAAATAGCCAAGTCTACAAGTTCCTAGGCTCTGAAAAGTATCAATCTGTACTTAACAGCATATATGCAGGACTTGGCGTTCCCCCCACTTTAACCGGTATCGCCGGACAAAGCGGTGGCTTCACCAATAACTTTATATCCCTAAAAACGCTGGTAGAAAGATTACAATACGGCAGGGATCAGCTAACCAAATTCTGGCAGGCGGAAATGGAGATCATCAGAAAGTCTATGGGCTTTAGAAAACCTGCACATGTGGTATATGACCAAATGAGCCTATCTGACGAGGCCTCAGAAAAGAACTTATTGATTCAACTTGCTGATAGAGATATCATTTCTCACGAGACTGTCCTTGAAAGATTTAAGGAAATCCCAGCGGTTGAAAAAGTTAGACTCAAAAGAGAAGACAAAGACAGGGGTGCAGAGAGAATACCCCCTAAAGCAAGCCCCTTCCACAACGCTAATCACGACAAGGAGATTGAAAAAATCCAAAAGCAGGGTGATGTAAACAAAAAAAATCAAGAGCAGAAGGAAACAAAAAAGCCCTCCAATAACAATGGTAGACCTCCCTTCACTCCAGACGAAGGACCAAGAAAGAAGAGGGTCGATACCCCAAGGTCTAAACCGGGAGTTGCAGAGCTGTTTATCTGGACATCCGACGCGTTAGACAAGATCTCTGAAATTTCTACAGCTTTCCTTGAGATCAAAGGGAAGAGCAATATGAGACAATTAACAAAGGCGGAATTTAAAGAGCTAGAGGACTTAAAATTGTCCATTCTTACAAACCTAAAACCAATGCAGGATGTTAGCGATGCTACTATTCACAATATACTTGCTAACAATATGCAAACTCCCAGTGAGTTCAAGAAAATACTAGCATCAAAAAATGTGTCAGTAGAGAAGATGGCGGTCGAGACTTATAAAAAACACATAATTAGCCTGTTTGCGGACTTCTGCCTTACTTAAAACGACGTTTTTTTAACTTTTTTTGTAATTTTGTGTATAATGTCATGAGGTTTTAATATGACTATAAAAATATACCAAAGAGAAATAGACGATGGAATCGGTGATCTTGTAAAAAGCACCGCCAGCGTTGCATATTGCTCTGAAGCAACTTTGCACAAAGGCGAGCTAGAATCAGCCAAAGAAGTCATATCTGATAAAGATATTCTTGACAAGGTGCTAGCGGAGAACAAAGATCAAATAGACCTATATTATCTAGAGTCTGTTTTGGTCTCAACCGGCTGGAACAAGAACGACGACGTATTCCTCGCTAAGGCGACTTGGGATGCCAGAAATACACCGGAAGATAAGCAGTTTAATTTTATGCACGATGAGAATGATATCATCGGACATATTACCGGTAGTTATGTACTCACTAAGGATGGTAAAGCTGTAGCAGATAATGATGCAGAAAGCCCAGACGAATTTGACATCATAACGCAAGCTGTTCTCTATAACAGTTGGACTAACGACGATAATAGAGAGCGAATGGCTAATATTATTGCTGAGATCGAAGGAGGCAAATGGTACGTTTCTATGGAATGTCTGTTTGCCGGTTTTGATTATGCACTAACGGACGAGGACGGAATCGCCAAAATCTTAGCTAGAGATGAAGAGTCTGCGTTCTTGACTAAACACCTCAGAGCTTACGGCGGAAAGGGTGAATATGAAGGGTACAAGGTTGGCAGAGCCTTAAGAAACATTTCTTTTTCAGGCAAAGGTCTAGTGGCCAAACCAGCTAACCCAAGAAGTATAATCCTTAAATCTGTCGCGTTTGACATAGACCACAATTCTAATTTCAACATAGGAGAATTTACAATGGCCGATAACGTTTTGGAAAAGCAGTTAGAAGAAGTTCGAGCAGAACTCGCTGCATCAAAAGCGGAGAACGAAGCTATCAAAGCCCAGATCGAAGAAGCTAAAGACACTGAGTTCGCTTCCAAGGTAGAGGCTTTTGAAAGTACTATAAATGACAAAGACTCAAGTATTGCCGAACTGGAAGAAAGCATCAAGAGCACCCAAGCTCGCGTTGCCGAACTAGAAGACGCTCTTGCTAAGTCACAAGAAGAACTGACTGTCGCCATGAAAGACATGGAAGACATGAAGAAGAAGGAGAAGATGGAAAAGAGAAAAGCTGCTCTTGTTGAAGCTGGAATCAGCGAAGAAGATGTAGAAGATTCTCTAGCAAGCTTTGACGCTTTGGATGACGAAGCTTTTGATTCTGTCGTTGCTCTTATGGTTCCTAAAAAGCCAAAAGCAGCAAAAGACGACAAAGAAAATCCTTTTGACAAAAAGAAGAAGGATAAAGATGAAGAAGTTAAAGCTGAAGAAGAAGTTGAAGTAGACGAAGAAGAGGCTGAAGCTGAAATTACGCAGGAAGCCTTTGAAGAGGTCGAAACATCGGAAGCAACTTTGGTCGAAGCCGAAGTAGACGAAATGGAAGCGACCAGAGCTAGTGTTGCTAGCTGGTTAGAAAATAACGTACTTAACAAGTAATTTAACAGGAGATTTTAATCATGGCTCTTAAAGCAGATAGATATGAAGAATCAACAGATATCAGCTTTTTCTACAATGCTGGGACTGCCACTCGCGGCGGCGTTGTTGTTCTGGCTGATCAAGGTCAGGCTTCTGGTGCAGCACTGGATCAGGGCGAAAACCTAGTAGAATATAAGAAGGCAACCGGGGCATCCATCGCTGTTGGGGTTCTTCTCAACGACGTTGTTAATAAAGACCTCACTAGAACCCATCTTAATCAATACAAAGATGAAGTTCAAAAGGGTGGCAAAGTTACCGTTCTAACTCGTGGTTGGGTTGTAACTAGCAATATTGATGGAACACCTAAAGCTGGAGATATTGCTTATGCTTCTAATGAGAACGTATCAGCACATACAGCCGGTAACATTACACCGACTGCTCCTCCGAACGGATCTGGTAATATTGCAATTGGTCGCTTCATGTCTCGTGAAGACGCGGATGGGTATGCCAAAGTGTATATCAACCTTCCGTTGGCCGCAAATTCCATTAATTAATCGCCCATAAATAAGGAGATAATAATATGTCACTTACAGAAAGACCTAGTGATGAATTCATTTCATTGCTTAAAAAATCGGGCGATAGCGACCAAAACGTCGCATACGCCGCTCAGAGAGAGTTTGCTAAGGCGCTTGAATTACCTTTGCGTAAAGGTGTTCTTGTCGGAAATATTCTTGGCGATATCTTTGAAACTATTAATGTCGAGCCGGGAGCCTCTACTGAGTACCCTCTCGATCTGATTTCTCCCGGACTTGAAGGTGAGCATGTAGCTTACACCAATCCGGGTCATGGTCGCGTACCTGAAAGAGCGGTAGAGAGCGACTATGTCATGATCCCGACTTACAGCATCACAAGTAGCATCGACTACTTGCTTCGTTATGCTCGTGAGGCTCGTTGGGATATTGTTGGTCGCGCTATGCAGGTGCTTGAAGCTGGATTCGTCAAAAAGATGAACGATGATGGCTGGCACACGCTGCTTGCAGCAGGCGTTGACCGAAACATTTTGGTATACGATGGCGATGCCACGGCTGGAATGTTTAGCAAGCGATTGGTTTCCTTGATGCAGACTGTTATGCGACGAAATGCGGGCGGTAACACTGGATCAGCTAATCGTGGTCGTCTTACTGACCTCTACGTCTCTCCAGAGGCACTTGAGGATGTAAGAAACTGGGGACTTGACCAGATTGACGAAGTAACTCGTCGAGAGATCTACACTGCCAGCGAAGGTGGTGCTCCTATCACGCGTATCTTTGGCGTGAACTTGCATGATCTCGATGAACTTGGTGAAGGTCAAGAATACCAGACTTTCTTCTCAGCATCAGATGGCCTTGGAGGTTCTTTGCAATCTTCAGACGTTGAACTGGTTGTTGGTCTTGATCAAGGCGCTAATGATAGCTTTATCATGCCAATGAAGCAGAACGTAGAAATCTTTGAAGATCCTACGCTTCATCGTCAACAGAGAGCTGGTTACTATGGTTTCGCTGAACTTGGATTTGGCGTACTTGATAATAGACGTGTCATTCTTGGCTCCTTCTAGTATCAATTAAATATTGACCGCTACCTTAAAGAGAGTCACTTCCATTTTTTTGGGAGTGGCTCTTTTTTGTGTATAATACTATATAATAAAACCTCGTTTTTAGGACTTTACTAGGAGTTTTAACTATGGCAGCTTTATCAGATTACTTAGAATCTGGACTTTTACACCACATTTTTAGAGGGCAAAGTTTTCCAAAACCAGAAAATATTGCTATTGCTCTAACTAGCGGTGTGCCAAGTGATGCAAACACCGGAGTTTCACACTATCAGATGGGCGGGGCTTATGACGCAAGCCTACTACCAGAACTCCCCTCTGGAGACGCAAATGGCAACGATACTGGTTACAGACGACTAAGCCTTGGTAAACCACTTACTGCTGGAAATGGTATTTGGACATACCATGAAGATGACCATGAAGCAGGTAGCGGGTTAATAAAAAATACTGATTCTTTATTGTTTGACGCTGGAGATGGTGCTCCAGCACTCGTTGACTGGGGATGGGTTTCAGGTATTGCAATCGTTGATTCTGGCGAATATGGTACCGGAAATCTACTTATGCACGCCCAATTAGACAACCCCCGTGTTATATATACTGGAGATACTGTAAAGTTTGACTTATCAACTTTACAAATTAGCTTTAAATAAAAACAATAAAGGTTGCTTGAATGACTATTCTATCTAAGTCTGAGTATATAGCAAAAATAAATGGTTTATTACCAGACAACTCTACTCAACAAATCTCACCAGAAGATTTAAGAGAAAGTCTTGTTGATTTAATAGACTCTGTTCATCTATTTTTAGATGGAAACGAAATTACAAGTGCCAATTTCGCCTCTCCTGATTTCAGGACGACGAGGGGTGGGGACTGGGCTTTAGGTAAAATGTCGCTTGCTAATAGGCTAAGTATTGATAATACGGCCTATGGCTATTATGCACTTGGGGCTAACTATGTAAGTAGCGGAAATACCGCTATTGGCTCTTACGCGCTTGGCTGTAACCTACAGGGTACACACAATGTAGCCGTTGGCTATAACGCGGTAGCTGGAAATGTTAATGGCTCAGGCAATGTGGGGATAGGAAACTTTTCCCTCATGACCAATAAGCATGGCGATTTTAACATAGCCATAGGTCACGGGGCTGCCTTCTATGCATCAGGAAATGAGAATAATAAGTTTTTCTTAGGCTCTTATCCGGGTTTTGATCAAGATCACACATGTGACATTGAGCTTTCTGGTAACAAAAACCCCCTTCTGTATGGAGAGCTAGACAATTTAAGACTTGGGGTTGCAGTTCCTTCAACGCACGCTGATGGAGGAACATTACAGGTCTCTGGTGACATTACTCCCCTCTGGAGCGGGGTGAACAATATTGGAACGTCCAAATATTCTTGGGGTTCTATAAACGAGGTTGTTCACTTCTCTGGTGGGGAGAATGGCCCTTTTGTTGGCATAAATACCGCGAGTCCCTCTGGAGCACAAGGTATCATGACCGTTCAGGGTCATGTTGTTCCAGTAGAAGACAGCATATACTCTTTAGGTCATAGAGAACTGAAGTGGGACGGGTGGTTTAACGACGTTGTAATTAGCGGACAGCTACACGCAAACGATGTTAATTATAATCATATAAATGAATGCCTGTATGATTGCAAGACCCTGCACTTAGCAACCAGTGGATTCTGCAATAATGATGACTTAGGTTTTCATAATGACGCTATATGCGGATATCTTAGTGATGAAGCTATCGACGGTGGCGGTTTTGAGATACACTCTAGCGGATCTGACTATCAGAGAGATTACAAGTTTCTATTTAAGTTTCCTGACTCCACGATAAAGTCCTGCGCCTTAGAAGTGGATGACCACTACTCCAGAGCTAGATGGCAGTCAAATATTTCTCTAGAAGTTATATCAGGAAGGCATGTACAAACGGAAAGAGTGTTAGGGCCGAGAGACAAATTGTCCCTAGTAACTCATAGTGGCTGCTTTGGCATTGGCATAAGAACAGACTTCCTTGATTCAGGCAACCATCTAGGTTTTGGATCAATGGAAATTATAGACAGTGGCTATTGTAATAAAGACATTGACTTCCTATCGCCTTCAGGTGATTATTTACTGACAGACGGGAATCCTAGCGGACACGACCTTTCTGTCCTCTTTGGTAGCGTAGATTCCGGGGTACAGATCTCTAATCAATTTGCCTCTAGGATAAAAAGCTGCAATACTTTACGAGGCTTTAGCTGGGTTTACCATGACGAGATAGATAAGCTGGCCTCCAATTGTGATGATAGCAATTCAGCCTTAGCCTCTATTCCATTACCCGGATAACAAATAAAAAGGTTTATTAGATGAAAGATAGATTTTCACTACATGTACATGATGGGCAGAGCGAGATACTCGAAGCCCTGACCGTTATGAGAAATGGGTTTACCAGATCGCAATCCGGTCTGGTTGGGGTGACCAACGTTACTCATGCGGAAAACGAGCAGCCCACACTGCCAGAAACGATATTTAACGTTCAGACTACCGGTGACTCTACCGTGAGATTTGCTAGCGTTTCTAGCTCAAACAGTGTTCTACAGTTATTAGGTAACGGAAACACGAGAGCTTCAGGTCTTGAAATATCCTATTCTCCATCAAATGATTATATAAATTTCTCCCACTTGAGGCCTAGCGGGTGTGCCGGTATAGAATCTGGCTTCATGGTAGTCACACCAAATAACTTTGTGGGAATCGGTACGACTAAATTTAAAAATTCTTACAAGTTTACACCAAATTCCCCCCTTACCATCTGGCATAGCGGAACTACTAATAGCGGAACGATAGCTTTAAAAGAACAGCAAACCTCTCCTGAAGGCACCTCCAGCTTTGGTAAAATCTTTGTTAAACCAGACATCGGCTGCTCCAACCGCCAAAGCTTCTTTTTCTTAGACGATCAAGGCAACGAGTTTAATCTTTCCCATCCTACCGGAATGGTCCAAGCGGATTCCGAGAGATTGAACACTTACGCTGGTTATCAATCTCCTATTTCAGAATGGCTATGCGAAGAAAATTCTCAACTGAAGTGTAATACCACGTATGGCCATGCGGCTGGATGGTATCTAACCACTGGAGACAATAACACCCTAATTGGATGTAAGGCTGGTAGTGGCGTAAAATTCGGAGAAAAGAACGTAGTTGTAGGCGCAAACAACCTTACCCATCGCAATACATCGAACTGCGTCATTATAGGTACGAACCTGATTTCCCCAGACGACGTAACAGAAGACCATCAAGGTGAATACTTTTCCAACAATATTATTATAGGTCAAGATATAGAGTTTGACACCTTAAATAATAGTCATGGATTACTGATAGGGTTTGGTGATAACCCCGTAATTCAGGGTGGCCTTGGTGGAGATCAAAATAGATTCCTTGCAGTAAAATCAATTGCGGGCAACGAAGCGTTTTTAGCGGTTAATGACGCTAATAACTCTTTTGCGACAAAGATAACAGAAAAAGAAGAGACTACACCCATAGGGACCACCAATGTAGGACAGTTTCTGTTTAGTGATAATACTTCTGCCCTACAACATAAGGGCATGGCATCCCTTAGATTTGAAAATAGATTTGCTCACAAACAAACGCTCGTTGACTTTGTTCCTAGCGGTAACGTCCCGACTACATCCCCGTCTTGGTATCTACCAACCTACGATACTCCATATATGGCAGTAAGTGGAGATATAAGAGTTCTAGGAGCTATCAGGTTTGCTAACGGTACAGTTCTAGAGTCAGCTCAAGACTTCCAAATAGAAGCAACATCTGGCGTTGGAAAGAGAACCTCCGCAACCACATCTTCTTTTATACTTGATTTTGATGAGCTTTCTATGGCTCATTCTTTAACTCCAAGTATAGATACTACTGCTAGTTACTTTGCGTTAGAGGTTCCTTCTGGTAGCAGTAGGTTTGTAGGTAAGTTTAGCTTAGACTCTATCGCGCAACACATAACAAGTGGTTATGCCAGTGTCGCAAATAATTGCAATCTTATATTTGCAGATGCGGGTTCAGAAGTTGAAATTGATTCCGTAAATAACTCCGGCATGGTATTCATTGGTTGTGGCGTAGGCGTTAATTCTACCGGCTGGAAAAATGGTATCTTCTTAGGGCCAGAAGCGGGTGTCAATAGCGTTACCCCAAATACCAACCTAGCAACAGACACATCTCCGGTATTTATTGGTTATAGAGCAGGTTATGATTCTGACAGCTTAGAGAACACTATCGCCATTGGTAGCAACGCAGGTAAAAACGCAGACGCTTCTTCAGACTCTATATTTATAGGCTCTAATGCCGGTTTAAATGCTTCTGGAAATAGAAATTGTATAGGTATAGGTGAGTTTGCACTGGATGGCGAGGAGACTCCGGGACATGATTCTCTATACGGAAATAACAACATAGAGATTGTCACTGGCTTAAACAGTAATCAAAGATTGTTCTACGCAAGTGGAAATGTAAACTCACGAATTAATATACAAAATGTAATCGCGGGGAATCACGGAAGAAGGATGATCTCCATAGGCGATGGCAGACTATCCCCGCAAGCCCCTCTTGAGGTAAGAAGAGATGTAGGATTAACTGGACATGCTGACACCGATAACATCCAAACTTGGCAAAATAGCGATGTTACGGTCGGCAGAGTAGACGCTTCCGGTGACTACATAAGAAGAGACGAGCAGGGGTCAGACGCTTGGTTTGGTCAGTATGAAGGCTTTATGGTTGACTATATTTATGCTCCGGATTCTTATACAGCGCCCAAGAGTGGCGTCATGAGGACAAGGACATATAAAAACGGCTTCGCTGCGGACAAGCTTATATGGGTAACAAATAGAGATACAAAACTAGACATTCATGGGGAAGGGGCTACGGGTGGAGCAGCATTTGTTGTAACTAACAGGGTAAATGGAGAAAACAGGCCTATTTATGTAAGCTGCTCTGGCGATGGATCTTAGGAGACCGTAAATGACTATATGCTGTCAGTGTGATGGTGTTACACCTCCACCAGAGGTGACTGGAGCTTGCTGTTATGATGACGGCGGAGTTTCATTGGCCTGTGTAGATTCTGTATCAGCAGGTGATTGTTTATCCAGATCTAACTCCACCTTCTTCCCTAATAAAACATGTTCTCAGGTTTCCTGTGTGGATGGAATAGACTCCATCTGCTGTCTTTACAAAAACCCAACAACTGGGGTGGAAACCAAATTAGGTTGTATACCAGACGATGGTGATCCGGATCAAAGAATAGCAGATTGTATTGCCGCTGGTCACTCTACTACTAATCTTGTAAGAGTTTTTACAAATGAAGCCACCTGTGATAGTAGCTGCCTAACCACGACCAGCACAACTCCCGCCCCTCCTACAGGGAGATGCTGTGAATGTTTTAAAGGCTTTGAGGAGGGGAGTGAGACTTATACCTGCACAAATGGTATGACAGAACAAGCTTGTCTTGCTATAGATAGGGGGTCTCAAAGTTGCACTCATCTATGGAAAGAAGGAGCAACTTGTGCCAGTGATCCATGTCCCACCCCTCCTTCTCTGACAGAAGGCTGCTGTATTGATCAAGAGTGCAGCGATCTTGATAAACAGACCTGTTTAGATCTTGGAGGTATACCTTTAGGCAAGTCTTGCTCGGAAGCTGGTGAAGGTGCTTGTATTGACCCAACCACCACCACTACTACTACAACAACCACCACAACGACCACGACCACAGAAGCTCCATGCCCGAACTGTAGAACGTGGCCAGAGTGCTCTAGCGCTGATGGATGTGCGTCCACCGGTGGCTGCGTAAAGGTTGAGGTAGCGGGTCAGAAAATCTCTTGTTGTAGCGATATTGGTGGCGTGATAGAAGTTACGTGCAATTTACAATCTGGTCCCGGCTGCTGCTGTTGCTGTCCAGAATTCTTTGACCCCTGTACCACAACGGCGGCCCCTTGTGATGATAGGATATGTCACCTCTCCTGTAACGCACATTATGGTGGCGGCTACAAATGGGTACATCCTATAGATGGTTTTATCTGCCCCTCAGAATGTCCATGCGAAGTAGTAGTTGAGGGTGTAACATACCGCCATTTGGATGATTGTGATCCATTTTCATCCCCCGGCGGTTCGCACAGCGGCTCCTGCGGAGGAGGTGGTGGTGGAACCACCACTACAACTGTAGCCCCAACGACAACGACCACAATGACCCCGGTTGTAGATCCCGGTGATCCCGGTGGTGATCCCGGTGGTGATCCCGGTGGTGATCCCGGTGGTGATCCCGGTGGTGATCCCGGTGGCGGCGATCACTCGATTGCACCCTGCGTTCCTTGCAATTGCCCAAGTTCAGTAAATGTAAAATTTGACATAAATGTACTTGGAAAATGCGATTATGATATTAACTTTAACGAGACCACTTCGCTTAAAGATGGAGTGTGTTGCTTAATAAACATGTCTGACGGCAGCACTTACAACTGTGTTGGATCAACGGCTGAGTCATGCGATACCAGCAGCTATACAGACGGAGACCAGTACAAGAGATTCTTCCGTAGCGGAAAAGGTTGTGGTGAAGGCTGTGGACCGGCATGGGACGCGGAGCATCAAAACGATTGCGAATATGGTGAAATTGTTCATTATAATAGAGCATCAAAGGACATGAGCTATTGTGCACCATTTAATGATGGACAGGAGCGAGAACATGTCCTTGCCGATCTAACCTGCGATTCCTCAAAAGCAGCTAATGATCCAGATCGTTGGTCAATAGCTATACAGACTGCTCACGGGTATTTTAGTGAAGACTCTGCGAATAACCCAGATGCTGCCGGTACTTGTGACGCGCCACCCCACTGGACTTTTGATTTAGAGGGAAGCAATGTCCGCGCCGGTTGTTGCAAAGAGGGTAATACTCATGGAGCTTGCTGTAGATCATACGGTCTCGACTTCTATAACGATGGAAGCGAGGAATATGTTGTTGACACGTTTGGCAACGAAATGCTTGACGAATCAGATTCTTCATACGGTGAACCATTCTTCAAAGGCTATCGTAAATTTACATGTGACTATGTTCCTAAAGCAGTTTGTGACGACTACTGTACGGCAGGCGTCACCGCCTGTGGCTATCACACTCATTTTACAGGTGGCCAGAAATGTGAACAGACAGACTGTGGAGGTACCTGCTGCCATTGTAATCAGTCGCCGTTAACCGTATTAGGAGACTGTGGAGCGAGTTATAAATATCACATCGGGGGGAACATCGGCTCCGGCTTTGATGGAACCGGAACAGGAATGCACAGGACTGAAGCGACCTGTAAACAAGCTGCCGGAGGTTTCGATCATGATTGCAAATATGTCTCGTTCCACCCCTCAAAAGGGGTAAACATGGGAGAGTCAGCCATTGATTTGACATTATGTACTGACCAAAACGACAAAAATGAATACGGAGCAATTATGGATATGTGTCCATGCTGTCCCGGTTGCGATTGTCCAGACTATGGTGGCGGTGACGATGACGATGATACAGGAGAGGGACCAGATCCGGGAGGTGATGATGACAGCGATGCAGACACCGGAGATGCGCCCGATCCCGGAGGCGGAGGTAGCGACGATGACGCAGATACTGGTGACGCCCCCGGAGCCGGAGGCGGTGGAGGATCTGGCTATTAATGTGTATAATATACTAAGATACTTTAAGATACTTTAGGACTTTAGGAGAAAAAATGGAAAAGAAACTGACTATAGGAATGGCCCATTACTCTGATTATGATGGCGTTTACTTTACGATACAAGATATTATTAAGGAGCTAATACATAACAATAGGAGAGATTTACTAGGGCAACTAGAGTTTATTATTGTAGAAAACAACGCTAAAAGCGAGCACGCCAAGGCCGTTAGTAGATTCGCTCAGAACTTTAAGGGGCTAGTCAAGGTTGTAGTTTTAGACGAAAAACAAGGAACTTCCTGTACTAGAAATAAGATAATAGAAGAAGCTAGAACTAATTTTGTTTTAGTTATGGATTGTCACGTCATGCTTTGCCCAGTAGTTAAAGTTTTAGACGAGCTACTCTCATTTGTTAGTTATAACGATAAGTCTGAAGACCTATTTACAGGACCATTGGTTTACGACTCACATAATAACATATCCACCCACTTTAATGATGAGTGGGGAGGAGGAATGTGGGGACGATGGGGCTCTTCTTGGAAGTGCGTTTGTGACTCTTTTGACTTCTCTGTTATTAGGGAAGGTAAAAATAAGGCCTCCTTTGTTAGACTGTCGGATCAGGAGAGAATAAAGAAGTGTGATTATTGCGACCGTGATTTCCCAGAGATAGACTTCGCGGGACACGAAGCAAGATTGACCGCAGATGGATATAACAGATCTGGCTTTGACACCAAAGAAAAGCCCTTTGAGATATTCGCGCAAGGACTTGGCTTATTCCTAACAAGAAAGAACTCTTGGCTTAAGTTTAGCAGCGAAACATCTGGGTTTGGAGGCGAAGAATGTTTTATTCACGAAAAATACAGAAAGGCCGGTAGGAAAACTCTATGTTTACCGTTCTTAAAATGGTTACACAGGTTTGACAGACCTGAAGGCGTTAAATATGCGGTTACCACAGAACAAAAACTCAAAAACTACATGATTGAGTTTAAAGAAATAGGCCTTGATACTTCGGTATTAAAACAACATTTTGTTGGCGAATTAAATATTTCCGAAGAAAAATGGGAGCAATTAGCGAACTCTGTAGGGGGCCTTGAAGAATCTTCTCAGGAAGTAAACCTACAGTCAAAGATAGAGCTTTTAGAACAACAACTAAACGCCCTAAAGAAGAAGGAATCCAAAGGGTGTTGTAAAAACAAAAAGAATTCAAAGGTCTCAACGGGGTAAAATAAATGGCTTTAGTTTTAACTGATAGAGTAAAAGAAACGTCGGTTACTAGCGGTACCGGTACCATTACCCTAGGCGGTGCCTTTGGTGGGTTTCAGACATTTCTAGCAGGTATAGGCAACGGCAATACTACCTATTATACAATCGAAAACGGAACTAGTTTTGAGGTTGGAATAGGTACGTATACTAGCTCATCAAACACTTTATCTAGAGACACAGTCCTTTCTTCAAGCGGCGGAGGCGACACCAAGATTGATCTAACTGGTGTCTCTTATGTGTTTTGTACATACCCAGCCAGTAAAGCTGTCTTTCTTGATGAGGAAGGCAAAACAAATTTACCTGTTGGCCTAACGATTGCTTCTGGCCTAGAGGTCTCCAATAGACTAGATGCGCTTGGGGATCTGGGGGTTAGCGGTCTACTAACACTTAAGCGTGATAGCGCTGGCAATTTCTTTCATGCCTATGTAGATGACTCTAACGACAAAACCATTGCGCTTTATCATGATGGCACCGTTTCTCCAGACTGGAAGCTAGGCCTTAAAGACTCTCCTAATAACTCTGGAGATCCGCCGACCTATGCTTACGTTTATGCTGGAGATGGCTCGATTGGCTTGTATTCAAACTCTTTGAATAGCATTAACCTTACTCATGGTGGGGGTTTCAATATAGTCAATAAGGGGGATACAGTCTTTTCTGCGACTAGCTCTGCGGGAACGTCGATAGTTAACTTCACCGCCAGCTCCCCCGGACTAATAATAAAGGCCGCCACATCTCAATCTGCAAATATTCAGGAGTGGCAAAATAGTGCGGGCACAGTTTTATCTTGTGTGACCGACGATGGAAAATTCGGTATTGGCACGGATGCACCAGACTACACTCTTGATGTCGCTGGTAATATTGGCGTCAATGAATACATTCGTCACAACGGGGACTCGCATACCTACATGAGGTTCCGAGGGGACCAGATAGATTTTGTGGCTGGCAACGTGACGATGCTTACGTTGGATGAAACGTCACAGGATATCGTTAAGATCAATGACGGTGGTAATGATGTTGACTTTCAGGTTGAAGGCGAGAATGACTCAAATCTTATAAGAACAGATGCTGAAAACGACAGAGTAGGCATTGGTACAGATAGCCCCAGTTATCTTCTTGATGTCAGAGGAAGCGGCTCGTTCGAGACGTTACGATTCTCTGACGGAACCACCCAAATATCTGCCGGATTAGCGGCATCTAGCGGTTCCCTCATTGATCAGAATTCTTTAGATATAGTTAGTGTTTCTGGACTAACAACAGGTGGTCTAGACGCCCTCCCACACGGTTCGGGAGACTATTTCTTAGGTGAAATTAGGTCAAATTCAGCCAGTGGAACCATCAACGCATCAGACTTGTTAGTTGTTTCTGGTATAGCCGCCTCAGTTGGTAGCGCCTTGCCGGTAGCCAGCGGTGGAAAGATTACATATAACCTTAACGAAATTCGCACAAATTCTGCCAGCGGAACCACCAACGCGACAAATATAACAGCGAATACAAGTCTTGTTCACGCGTCGGGCAATTTCTTGCTTGATAAAATTATTGTTAATGAAAACAGTGGGATCACAAGAAATGCACATGCGACATCAAACGAAAACCGTATCAACTCCTCTGGTAACGCCTTACTTACTAAGATTACAGCCAACGCAAGCAGTGGAATAGAAAGAGACACCAGTATAAGCAATAATACTTTATCTATAAATTCTTCAGGGAATATGTTATTAGATGAAGTTAAGGCTAACTCAGCTAGTGGACTAGTTATTTCCGGCATAGCAGCAGCAGGAGGCTCAAGCTTACCCTATTCTTCTGGAGATTTCTTCCTCAACGAGATCATAGCTAACTCAGCTAGTGGATTAGTGATTTCTGGTATAGCATCAGCCGGTGGGTCATCCCTACCATACTCTTCCGGAGATTTCTTTCTTACCGAGATAAGATCGAATTCGGCTAGTGGAAACTCAAATCTTACCGAAATAAGGGCTAACTCAGCCAGCGGCGTTACTAATACAAATCTAGTTCATTCTTCGGGCGATTTCCTTCTTGGAGAAATAACTGTCAATTCAGCTAGTGGAGCCTCCATCTCAGGATATGCTCAAGGCTATGCAAACATGAAGGTGGCCAATCTTATTGATAGTGCCCCCGCAGCCCTAGACACTCTCAACGAACTAGCTGCTGCAATTAATGATGATGCAAACATCTCCACCACACTTACTAGTCTCATAACTGCAAACACAACTGAAATACGAGCCAATAGTGCCAGCGGGGTTTCTAACACCAATCTTGTAAACGCCTCTGGGGATTTCCTACTCGGGGAGATACAGACTAATTCTGCTAGTGGAAGTTCAAATCTCACAGAAGTCAGAGCCAATTCAGCCAGTGGCAACTTCAACCTTACCGAGATCAGAGCTAACTCAGCCAGCGGAGTAACAAATGTCAGCTCAATTAATAACTCGGGCGTGTTCTGGCTTGGGGAAATCCAAACCAATTCAGCTTCTGGAGCTGCCAACCTTACCGAGATCAGAGCTAACTCAGCGAGTGGCAACTTCAACCTCACCGAAATCAGGGCTAACTCAGCTTCTGGAGCTGCTAACTTAACAGAGATCAGAGCTAATTCAGCCAGCGGAACCGTGAACGTTAATGCAATAAATGCTTCCGGCGATTTCCTGCTTAATGAGATTACAACAAACAGTGCGAGTGGAAATTTCTCGGCGGGTTCCGGAATAGAACTTCACGGAAAAGCATTCCAAGCCGCAGTTAGTGGAGCTAATCTTTTAGCCACAAATACTCCTACGGACAACTATGTCCCATCTTACGATATTGATACCGGTAAATTTACTTGGGTAGAGAATGCCGGAGGCGGAGGGGGCGGCGGCAGCATGACTAGCGTCAAGTCTAATGGCTCTGCCGTTGGCGGTTCAGATATAGTTACCCTAGACTTCTCGTCCGACTTTGGTGTTGCAGAAACCCCAGATACAGAGATAAATATTACAATTGGCACACTTAACCAAAATACTACTGGTAGCGCAGCTACCCTGACGACAGCCAGAGCCATAGCGCTAGCAGGAGACGTAACTGGTACAGCTAACTTTGACGGCTCGGCAGGTATTTCTATTACAAGTACCATAGCCAACGACGCTGTAACTTACGCCAAGATGCAAGACACTAGCGCTGACAATAGATTATTAGGTGCCGCTACCGCTGGTACTATCGGAGAAGTACAGGTTGCTACCGCCATGATAGCCGACGACGCTGTTACTTATGCTAAAATGCAACACACCGGCACCGCCAATAGGGTTCTAGGTGCAGCTAGCGCTGGAGTCATTGGAGAAGTTCAGGTTGCTACGGCTATGATAGCGAATGACGCAGTTGATGGAACTAAAATTGCCGATGACGCCATTGATAGCGAGCACTATGCCGATGGGTCGATTGATACCGCTCATATAGCCGACGACCAAGTTACTTACGCTAAGATACAAAATGTCAGTGCTACAGATAGAATTCTTGGTAGAGATAGTTCGGGAGCGGGAGTTATAGAAGAGATAACCCCTGCAAACCTCAGAACGATGATTAATGTTGAGGATGGGGCTACCGCAGATCAAACTAAATCTGATATAGACAGTCTGGCAATTACTACGGTTGGCACATTAGCTGCCGGAGATGCTACAGCTATTGTTTCCGCAGCATCTACTACGGCTGCTGGTAAAGTTGAATTAGCAACAACTGCTGAAACAACGACTGGTACTGATACAGCAAGAGCAGTAACACCGGATGGGCTGAAAGATGGCTATCAAGGCTCTACTAATGTAACAACGTTGGGAACAATCGCAACTGGTACTTGGCAAGGTACTGCTATAGCACATGCTTATATTGGCGATGACGCTATTGATGGAGATAATATAGCAGACGATTCTGTTAACAGTGAACATTATGTAGACGGTTCTATTGATACTGCACATATCGGTGATGATCAAGTTACTTATGCTAAGGTTCAGAATGTATCTGCCACCAGCAGGGTGTTGGGTAGAATCACTTCTGGAGCTGGAGTAATTGAAGAGTTAACTGGTGCGAATATCGTAAGTATAATTGGAACCCTCAATCAGGACACGACTGGTAGTGCGGCTACTCTTACTACTGCGAGAAATATTAACGGAGTTGCATTTGATGGTTCGGCAAACATAACAGTAACCGCTGCTGGCTCTACACTGTCAGACACCGTACCTGTTAGCAAGGGTGGAACAGGTGCGACCTCTTTTGCGGATAAAGCTGTATTAATAACACAGGATACTGGAACCGATACCGTTGCGGCTGCTGCCATGAGTACCAACGGACAACTCTTAATCGGTGGTACCAGTGGCCCAGCAGTAGCCACCCTGACAGAGGGTTCCAACATAACCATCACAAATGCTGACGGCGCAATTACCATTGCCGCAGCGGGTGGTGGTAGCGTAGATATAGATGCTCTAGACGCCCTAGGTGGAACTAGTCTACATCAAACACAAGACCACTTTATGTTCTCGGATAACGGGACGGAGAAGAAAATAACCTTCTCTAATCTCCAAGACGCAATATTCTCTGACATATCAGGAGATGGAACAGTAGCCGCAGGTGGAGCATTAACGATAGCCGACGACGTGATAGACTCCGCTGAGTTGGCTGATGCGTGCAGTGCGGTCACTTCCTTTACTGCTCCTTTAGTTAAAGGCTCAACATCTATACAAACACCTTTGATTGAATACACGGATGGTGACGACGCTATATCTATTGCTGATGGTGGAGCTGTCACATTTGCTCAGTCAATAAATCAAGCCCACCAAGCAGGAGCATTGGCTAGTAATTCTCTGTCTTTTGATTGTTCAAAGTCTAATTATTTTGAAGTAGCAATTAACGCTCAGGTAGATGACATAACATTTACTAACGCTACTGCTGGACAAAGAATAATCTTACTTATTACCAATAGCACAAGCTCTGCTCACCTTAGTGATTCCAACGGTTGGGACACCATAACAATTAATACGAATAGCGGTGCAGATATATTATGGGCGGGAGGGATTGAACCCACCCTAACCGCTAGCGGCAAGGATATGTATGGTATTGTGTTTACTAGCACGGTAACTACAGCTTACGGATTCATCATTGGGCAGGACATTAAGGCGTAATGGCTAATTTAAGAAATCACATACAAATTCACGACATAGACACCGATAACGCCAGTTGCACTGGGTCTGGTCCCAGCTACGACGTGGAATATGATGCGTCCGACGAACCGGATAACGCAAAAGTTGGGCACTATGTTTATGTTGAAAAAAGAGAGGCTGGAGCGGGAGCTAGCAGCACCATCCTCTCTACTTACGTTTATGTTATCACCGCCGTTCAAGCGGGAGGACTGGAAGGTGGCGGCCTAACTTTAACAATGAAATACCTTTACGACACCGCTGGAACTGGTGACGATTCGCCCTGCGATTTACCCAAAGGGGATGGTAGCTCCGGTAGTCCTAATCAAGCCAATCACAAGGTGGTGATGATACTAGGACCAGCATTTTCAATGTTTATGTAATATGTCGGAATTAAAATTCAACCCAGAACAAATTATCAAAGAGTGCCAATGCCCTAGGTCAGGGTTCTGTGCTTTCTTTGGACAGGAAATGACGTATCAACCACCAAACTGGCAGTGGTGTCAAAACGCCACTCCGGAGGAAAGAATGTGGTATAAAGAGCAGGTAGATAAAAAACATGATAGATACTCTTATAAGTTGAGTGGAAAATTTATAACCATCAGTAATATGATCCATGCGATCAAGACTAAACTACTACCTAAATTGGCAACCCTTAACCTAAAGGGGATTGCGGGAGTTCCTAGATCTGGAGTTTTCCCCGCCAGCTTAATCGCTATGTGGCTAGGTATCCCCATATATGCTTTTAACAAAGAAGGCGATCTCTTCCCCCTTTCCGCATTGCATGACTTTGGTGGATTCAGGATGCAGAATCATAAAGACGGGGACGGCAATATACTCATCCTCGACGATACGCTCTATGGCGGCATCGCTATAAGAAACGTGAAAGAAACAATAGGGGATAGGGACGATGTTTTATATGGCGTGGTTTATGTGCATTCCCAACGCCCTAACGATGTAGATGTATTTGCGGAAACACTAGACCCGCCACACCTCTTAGAGTGGAACTTCTTTAATAGTGCATATGTAAAAAATTCTTTCTTAGACCTCGATGGAATCCTATGCCCCAATGTTCCCTACGAGTGTTCGTTAGATGAGGAAAGTTATATTGACTATATTACAAACGCAGAGCCACTTTATTACAGAAAGCCCTCTACATATAAGTGCAAGGGAATTATAACGGCCAGACTTGAAAAATATAGAGACATAACTGAACAATGGCTGGAAAAACACAATATAAAATATGGCGAATTAATAATGTTTCCCACAGAGAGGGAAAAAGAGAGAGACGCCAATCATGTTGTTGAAGCTGCAACCTTCAAGGCTCAGGTCATTAGTCGATATCCTCCCTGCTATTATATTGAGAGCGAGATACCGGAGGCTAGAATTATAAGAGAAAAGGCTCTCACAACAGTTATTTGTCCACAGGAAGGAAAGTTTGCATAATGGAACTAATTAAAGAGTACGAGACGATACAAGAGATGTATCTAGATGTCCCCAAAAACGGTGTAGGGGTAGAGGTTGGTGTCTGCAAGGGGATGAACGCAATAAGCCTATGGCATATAACAAAGCCTATAAAGTTGTACCTTTGCGACACTTGGAAGGAACGTCACCCTAACTTAGGCCTAATTGAAGAACCTAGACTGTGGGAAGACAACCACGAAGAACTTGTCAACGCTCTTTTTTCAAGAGAAATAAATGCTGGAAAAGTAGAGCTTGTTAGAAAATGGGGGGCTACCTTCTTATCAGATCTAGAGTGCGATTCTTTAGACTGGGTTTACATAGATGCTTGCCACGACTATAAACCAGTAGCGATGGAGATCGACCAAGCGTTACTGAAAGTCAAAAAGGGCGGTCTAATAATGGGACATGACTATGTAACTAACTGTCAAGTTTGGAGAGCTGGAGTTATCAGAGCTGTTAATGAAAGAATTCAAAGTGGCGACATGAAGATGGTAGGTATTACGATAGAAAAGTTCCCAAGCTACATGTGCGAGGTCTTATGATATATCTGCCAAAACGGGCGGTGTTTATACACATACCAAGAACTGGCGGCAATTCGATCAAAAATGCTATAGCGAGTAGTTGCGTAGGACATGGGATAGCGTGCCTAATTAGCACAACTCCTAACTTTATAAAAGAATTTGAAATGATCCAAGGTCATCAGACGGCTTATAATTTAAAACCATACATAAAAGAATGGGACGATATTTACCGATTTGCAGTTCACAGACCACAAAAAGATAGATTTGAAAGCATGTTTAGACTCATAGAAAACGTTAGAGACAAGGGGAGCTGTACACATCCAAATATTCATGAAGAAATTAAAGAAGTGGTGTGCAGAGATGACTACAGAGAGTGGATTTTAGAAAACTGGAATGACCACACAACGGAATTTTTTACAAAAGGAAAGCACGGCGAGGATCTTGGGGTTGAGCTATACAACTTTGATGAATTAAATATCCAATGGGACATGATATGTGATAAGTGCCAAATCCCAAGATGCACCCTACCTAAATTGTGCGAAAGTTTTTAGACATGTTATACCTACCCAAGAGAGCCGCCTTTATTCACATACCAAGAACTGGTGGTCACTCAGTAAAATCCGCCATTAGTAATGTTTGCCTGAGACACAATATACCGGTTGTCGCCAGCACTATTCCCGGCTGGATAAAACAATACGATAGAGTTGAGATACATCAAAGAGGGGTTAATCTTAAAGGCTACATAAGAGAATGGAAAGACATTTATAGATTCACTATTCACAGACCTGTGGAAGATAGAATTGCGAGCGTTATAAAATGGGTAGAGCACCTAAGAAGTACAGATTTCCATAAAGACCCCAACACAGCAGAAGAAATGAAGGAATTTATTGGGCGAGATGATTACATAGACAACATAAGAGATACTTGGACTCCCTACACTACTCAATTCTTCACAGAAGGGGATTACGGTGAAGATCTTGGCGTAGAAGTCTATAAATTTGAAGAGTTAAAAGACAGATGGTACGAAATATGCGATAAATGCCAGATACCAAGATGCGAGTTACCACACCTTAACACCAATAAGTAAAACACTATATATTTGCTAAAACCGTGTATAATATGTAAACCTTAGTTTTTTTTATTAATCAGGAGAGACGACACATGGCAGTTTTTTCAGTAGAAATAGCGGACGAGGATGTCTCAAGAGTTCTGTCTGCTATTGCGGCTAACTATAAGAGACCAGCACAGGTAGTAAGTCCGACTTTTGATCCTACTCAACCCGTTGACGAGGCTACTAATCCAGAGTTTGTTGATAACCCAGAGACAATACCGCAATTTGCCAATAGAATAGTAAGACAGTTTTTGGCTGAACACGTCGCTTCATACGAGGCTGATGTGGCTAGAAAAGCCGCTGTTGAAGCTCTTAACACCTCAGTAACAATTAGCGATCCGGCAGTATAATGTTTGGAATGTACCCCTTTTCTTATTTACCAATCGCATCTTCTGACGAGATGCTATTTAAAAGTAATGGGGAAATTATATCCTTAACGCTATCGGTGCAGAACGTTGTAAACGTTAGCTTGAGCATACAAAAATGACGGTAGAAGTAAACTTAAACATACAGCGATCCACGGCGGCCACCCTAAATATTGAAGGTGCGCTTTTTGAAGTGGGACTAAATATTCAACTAAGTTTACCAATTACTCTAATAAGGTAACAAAATGGCTAGTGAAATTCATAAGGACGACGTTGGCACAAGATTCTTGATAACCGTCAAGGACGATGGTAATCTCGTTAACATATCTGGGGTCTCAGGGGCATCTATACACCAGATAAGTTTTAGAAAGCCAAGCGACACTGTTATAGAGAGAAATGCTACACTTCAAGACTACGGTATTTCAGGTGTTATGTATTACGATACAGTGGATGGAGATTTAGATGAAGCCGGGGTGTACAAACTTCAAGCTAAGGTTGTTGTCCCGAGTGGTACATACTATACAGATATTCACACTTTTAAGGTTAATAGCAATATATAGGTGATTTATGTCTTGGCAAGGTACAATGTCTACAGTCGTGCGCCACTTGGTGAACGACATTGATGCGACGGCTTATAGTTTTACGCCGTCTAGAATAGAAACAACTATTTTGGTCGCAGCTCAGTTATTGGTTATGAATGTCGATTTTAACAACGACTATACCATAAATGTGGAAGCGATCACCCTATCTCCAGATCCAACAGACACATCAACAAAAGATGACGCTTTTATAACTTTGGCTTGCTTGCGAGCTGCGTGTATAATATTGGGTAGTGAGATAAGAAAAGAGTCTGGAAACGCTATATCAATTAAGGATGGTCCATCTGCGATTGATCTTAGAGGCGTTACTCAGACGTTAACTGTCTTATACAAAGACTTATGTGAAAAATATGATAAATCATTATTAGAATATAGAGCTGGCAATGGTGTTGTCGGACAGTCAATACTTGGTCCTTACAGTCCCGGTTCACATGGAATAGCTAGGAACTACGCGGATCACAGATCAGGTGGATATTTTGACCATTAAAGGAGATTTTTAAATGGCTACGATGAAAAGCTCTGGCGACCTAATAGCCAGCATCAATTTAGATATGGCAGATAACAATGCTGGATTAATTTCAGCAGAAGATGTTCGTCACAACTTGGCGGACACGGCTTTTTCTATAAACAGAATAGTCGCCAGTGGCGACACAGAGACGGAGTTTCCGTTTTTTCATAATGTCAAGATTGCCGCGACCGGCAGGACGACAAACGACATTGATGGTAAGCTAATTATAGAGTCTGGAATTAGATTTCCAAATGCTCCAAACGGCGATACGACGATGTTACAACTCGTACCATATCCCGGACCTTGGGCTATTGACCACAATGAGTTATCCAATCTCCCCAATGGACACCCCCACACTCAATACTATCATATAAATGGTGTAGATCAGGCCAATAATGTGCTCAATGGGCATGTCCCCGTTGGTCACGCTAACTGGATAAATGCCTCTGGTTATGCTTCTATTGGATTTAGATTTGTCCCAGTAATGGGTCACGAACAAGAAATCTATACATCTGGAACTCTAAGATTTGGAGACGGCTCTAGTATACCAAACGGCAAGGTTGGGGCAAAAGCTTGGTGTAATTTCAACGCCAGTGGTAATCTAGATGGTAACCTTAATTTGCCATACATAAGGTCTTGGCATAATATTAGCGGCATAGAAAGGCTCGCCCCCGGAAAGCTAAAGATTACTTTTCCTTCGGGTCTTTTCTCTGATAATGACTATGTTGCGATTGGTCATGCTAACGGAACCGTAGCCTCTGGCAGCAAAGAAGACATGGCGATTAACACTGTTGGTACGGTCCTCAGAGAAGGAAATGATGGTGCTGACGATGTAGACAACCCAAGAACCTGTACTTATGTCATTAGGAACATGGCCGGACAATACGTAGATTCTGAAATATGCGATCTTGTAGTTTATGGATATGAACCCGGAGAAGTTTCCGGTGTTGTCCCCACAATGACAGTATCCGCTTCTTATAGTGAAAACGAATAATTCTAAAAATAAGGGCTTAAAATGCACTCCGATATAGTCATACTATCAGACAGAATTAAAGAACTTTCTCACACTGCGGGACAGGGAGCTTTGACCCTCGATGGTGAGTTGGCTGGCTTTAGCCCTTTTAGCGACTTTTATGAGTATGGGGATGTCGTATATTATGCGGCAACTGATGGTACTAGATACGAGGTAGGCTCTGGGGAATACAGACAAAACGGCTCCAATAACGAGCTAACAAGATTTCCCTTAAGAAGTTCCAATCTAAATTCTGGCCCTTACTACCTGAATGGCAAGAGCGCTGATGGAGCAACTCGTGGACAAGAGGGTTATTTTTATCCCCTATTTCTCACTAAATCATCAGCTTTAGCAGTTGCTGGTGCTACGAGTGCTCACACCCATGCCTTTTCTGGGTATCCCGGTGTTACTTTTTATATGCCCAACAATCACGCTGCCCACGCACAAGGGTCGGCAGCAAGTGCAACTGGTGTTGATTATGCCGCCTCCGGACTCCCTGTTAACTTCCCAGATGCTGGCATAAAAGAAGTATATGTAACTTATCCCGGCAAGTATTCTGTATTCACTGGCTATGGCATAAGTGGATACAGAGAACCAAAGATGAGCGGTGTTGCATTCTGGGGTAGCGAGCAACTCTTAAACTACGATAGCGACATGTTATGGTCTGACGCACGCGCTAATCTTGGTATATCTCAGACAAATCCACAGTTTGCTATTGACATCGGGGGCGATAGAGCTTATTCCCAGATTAGAGCTTCTGGCTTCTTTGGTGGAGGTTCTGGTATTTATTTCTCTGGAGGTCAAGCTTTACCTCAAGATGCCACCAAAACAGCTTCAGGCGGAAGGCAGCTAGAGCCGTTCTTTAGAAATAAGCTAGACGGAACAACTGGCACAGACGCCGTATTCTACCTGAGCGGCATTGTAAATGAAAGCATATGTTTCCTTCCACAAGAGAAGGGCACTATTTTCTCTGGCCCTGCAAGCGGATGTGAAACAGCAGGCTGTAGCCCAGCTACTCCAACATTTAGATTCTTGACACTAGAAGATATCCCCGACCTCTCTTCGCTGTATGTCGTCCAATCTAAAACTATGGACGAAAATCCAAATACCCTAACTCAAAATGGAGCTATTGCCCTATACCAAGAGAGCGGCATTATCACTTACGATGATGGATTCGTATTCTTAAAGTCTGCCAACAGGCTAGGCATCGGAACCAACGCTCCAAATTACGCTTTAGATGTAATGGGTGGTAACCTCGGCGTTAGCGGTGACATTATTACGTCTGGAGATATTTACACTGCGTACGGTAGCAATGTACATTCTAGCGGGGGCGTATTTGCCAGAACAGATTCCTATTTTGGCAATGATGTGACAATAAGTGGCGATCTTTTTGTTAAAGGCACCACTACATATATTGACAGTACAAATGTAACAATACACGATAAACAGTTGGAGTTAGCCTCTTTAAGTGGTAATGCAATCCATGACGACGTGGATTCTCTCATTGACGATGGTGGTATCCTAGTAAGATCTTCTGGTAACGGATCGGCAGACACCGGCGATAAGAAATGGACTTGGAAAAATGCCTCCAACACATGGGCTGCCACAACGTCTAACGGTGAAAATTTAGGCATCACAAGTAGTGGTATCATCTTTAACGGCGGTATGGGTACTGTTAGCGGAGCTTATCTAGCAGGTAGCGGTCTTACACTGCTTAATAACAAATTGACTTTTGCTATTGGAAACATGTTTAAGGTCGGGGCTGTTGCTTCAGGCCATGACGGTAATGATGGTAATTACATAACTAATCAGATTCATCAGGCTGATGAGATTGGTTTTAGCGGAATACATGGCGTTGCAGTAAACGTAAGCGGTGAACCCTCCAATCTAGCAGCGGGAGGCTTTGTTAGTGGTATAACATTAACAGTCGATCCAAGCGGTCTTTCTGGCCTACTTTACAATGAGATTACCCACAGTGGGGCTGCGGTCTCTGGTCTTGCGAACACAGCGATTACAGCGGTTTCTGGAACTTTAAAGTATACGATTGACAACGGAGCTGGTTATGCTGGTTGGAAGGTCAAACAAGAAGACAATGAAACTCTTGACACTATCGCCACCACTGAGGCTGTATTATTTTCTGGTGTAAGTGGTGTTAATGTAGATTACGTACCCGGAACAAACACTTTGCTCTTCGATGCTGTTGCTCTTTCTGGTAACCTACAGTATAATATCGACGCCTCGGGAGCTGCGGTTTCTGGTTTTGCCCTGAACTACACTAATGCTTCAGGTAACTTCCTAAGAGATGCTCTCAATGCGTCGGGAATGAATATCTCCGGAATGTTTAACCACACTGTAAATAACCTTACCTTATCCAACATCACCGCTGCCACTGTAATTACTTCCGCAGAGGGTATTGGTAGCAATAATAACGAAACTACTTTCCCAACGTCTGCTGCCGTAAAATCCTATGCTGATTCAGTGTCTTCAAGCTCGCCCTCCTATGCTGGCTGGAGAATACATGAAGCAGACACAACGGCAACTTACGACACTATTGGTTCTAATGAGGTCGTATTATTCTCTGGTGTAAGCGGTGTTCAGGTAGACTACATAGCTTCAGCAAACACCCTGCTGTTTGACGCAGTAGCAATCTCGGGTAACCTACAGCATACTATTGATGCTTCTGGAGCTGCGGTTTCTGGCTATGCTCTGTACTATACTAACGCTTCTGGCAACTATCTAAGAGATCAGATCCAACTTTCCGGAGTTGCGGTCTCTGGCTTCGCCCTGAACTATACTGACGCTTCGGGTAACTTCCTGCTAAACAGTATTAACGCTTCGGGAGCTGCGGTCTCTGGCCTTGCAAACACGGCGATTACAGCGGTTTCTGGAACCTTAAAGTATAGGATGGACCAAATAACGCCATCCACAGCTGGTTCTGGCCTTATAAAGGTCCCACTTACTGACGGCTCAGAAGTGATAAATATGAATGTAGACGGCAGTGGTCAAATTAGCCACCTACTATTCAAAGATGATAAAATTAGAATTGGTCAAAATGCCGCAGCTGGAACATTCGATTATAACCTAGGTAGTGGAGCTATAGCAATTGGAGATAGAGCTGGACTCTACTCTACACTTTCTCACCACACAGTGTTCCTAGGTAGTGGTGCTGGTGTAAGCTCTTCTGGAAATAATTACAACATACTCATAGGTAATTCAGCCGGGGCTTCTTCTTCAGGTAATCATTTTGTTACTGCTATTGGTCATCGGGCTGCTAGATACACAAATCTCGTTACTCAGAGTACTAACTTTATTGGTAGAGAAGCTGGTGGCTGGGCGAGCGGATGCGACAACTCTAACATAATAGGTATGTTCGCAGGCTATAAAATTCAGAATGTTGACAACGCAAATCTCATTGGTAATAGAGCTGGCTACGAGGCAGCCAGCATGTCTGGCTTTAATTGCATAGGCCTCCTAGCTGGAGCTGATGCTATAGGGGGAACAGATAGCAACCTTATTGGTACTAATGCTGGTTCTGGAACCTACGCTAGTGGGAACCTTGACGGATTCTATTCCTCCAACATGATAGGCAACGATGCCGGAAAAGGAGCCGTGTGCCAACCCGGATCTGGTTATGTTAACTTCATAGGCCACAAGGCTGGTGCGCATTCGTGGAGGTCAGATTTCTGTGACTTTATTGGATACGAAGCAGGTTACGCCGCCTCATCAGGCCAAGATGCGCTAGACGCCAGTACGTGGTCAGCAGGGGCAACTGAAGTAATTGCTATAGGTAAAAAGGCCTTCCGAGAATCCGCAAGAATAACACAACTTATTGCTATAGGAAGTAGTGCTGGTAGACAAATCCCATCTGGATCAAATGGAAATATATTGATCGGAAAAGGTGCTGGCGCGTATGTATCAGGCTACTTGCATGAAAACAACGTTTATGTAGGTACAAATGCAGCCTCCGGCATTACGTGGGGTGAGTACAATGTTGGCCTAGGCTATAAGGCTATGGAGAACTCTATCCAAAAAGCGAACGGCATGAGTAGCCTCGGTCAAAATGTCGCCATTGGATATGAGCCGATGGTTGACTCTAGCGGGGTAGGGATGTCAGTTGCTATAGGTTATAAGGCTATGCATGGCGCTAGTGGATACCTGAACAGTAGTAATTATATCACCAAAAACGTTGCGATTGGATATCACGCGGCAAAAGACGCAGAACCACTGGACGAGAACGTATTCCTTGGTAGTCACGCGGGGCAGGGCTCTGTGAAAACATCCTATGAAGTATCCATTGGCCGATTCGCGGGGTATGAAACAGATCATGAGCATGGAACTGCGCGTTCATACAATGTCAACATTGGAGACCACGCGGGATACCACAGCAAAACCCTCAAACAAAACGTCAATTTAGGTCACTGGGCTGGAGCCGATTCGTCCGGATGGAACTCGTACAATAATGTTGCGATAGGCCCATATTCGATGTCTGCTTCGAGTGGCGACCTCAACGCTGTAGCTATTGGCTACTATGCAGGTAAGGAACACAACGGTGCTCAAGGTAATGATGGATATGGTAATATTCAGATTGGCTACAAGGCGGGGTATCAAGGTAGAGGTGGACACAACATCCTTCTCGGAAGCGATGCCGGTAAAGATCAATACCTATCCAACGCTATTGTTATCAAGCACAACAGTAACAGCTCCAACAGTAATTGGATTAATGCTACCGCCCCAGAAGATTCAACCCTATCACTGGGTACTTCAATATTCTCGGCTTACGAAAATGCTAATACACAAATAGGTAAAGAGCCATCATCAGTAAGTGACTTTAGTTCATATATTTTAAGAGTGGCTACCCATAGCGATAGCAAGGTTGTTCTCAAGACGACCAGAAATGGAAGCAGTCATACCGCCGGTGACCAAATTCAATCCTCGTTGGACTCCAGCGATAAAGCAAATACGATTGTAAATGCCTATGGATTTTTGCAGATTCCTATAGCCACCTCTTCCACCGGTACTGGAGCAACTAGACGATTATTCCTCGCAGACGGAACTGCAATTGAAGAGATAGAAGGTACGGTTGTTGTTTGGAAGGGTGGAACTGAGTACAGACTTGCAATTTACGTAGGAAGTTCGTGGCGTAAACTCGCCAATAACCTTAGCGCATGGTAATAAGCAGCAGATTTATATTTAAGCCCCCAATCTTTATAATCATAACGGAGAGAAAAAATGGCTGACGAGATAGTAAGAGCAGTTAAACCAGATAATGCCATATTTAATGGTAGTATCATTGTATCTATCGGAGAAAGGGCGCACCTAGATGAGAACGGTGTACCTGCTAGTGGGCATCGAATTCACCCAGAAGTTAATCAGTTCGTCGCTTCTGGTACCTTGTTTTCTCGCTACAATACTAGATTTGATGATGTGAGATACTACACTGGCGACAGTAATAGCTAGGTATAATCATGGCAACGTTCTTAAAAATAATCAGCGGTAATGATATAAAGCACGGTTCCGCCGTGACTTTTACCAATCAGCGTGGAGATTCGGAGATTTTGTCTCCGGGCGTTTCGCTTAATGGTATTCACCACTCAGGTGTCATTGAAGATCGTATGGATGTATATAGATTTTATAGCGGTGATGAGTCGGGACTACAGTCTACTGCGACCTATACGGTTGCTGCTAGTGCTGATGATGGTAAAGCATCTACGGCATATAAGTCTAGTAGCAGTAATTCCACATACACTACAAGTTTTGCTAATAGCAGTTCTAGACCTTACATTGGGGCTAACTACGACGACGAAGAGATTGAATGGCAATACACTGCAAGCTTTGTGAGGTTTGACAATATTGTTGCTGCTCAAGGAGCTACCATTCAGAGTGCTTATTTGAAGTTAAACAAAAGGGCGTATACAGGAACAACAAATAATCACGACTTCTATGTTGCAGCCATAGATGATGATGACAAAGCTGCGCTAACGATTGCAAGTCAGCTTAATCATAGTAATTTTACTACAGCGGAAGTTGCTTGGGGTATTAATACAGACACAGGAAATGGCACTATAAGAAGTGCGGCTAATGGGACTGTCCTAAAATCGCCTGACATCAAAACCGTAATTCAGGAAATTGTCGATAGGTCAGGATGGTCTTCAGGAAATGCAATAGTTCTAATGGTTTATGTTAAAGCCGCTCCAACTGGTGCTTCTACTTTGGTTCAGTTTGAGCATATTGATGATACAGGTTCTGTAACACCGCAATTAGAAATAACAGTATAGGTAATAAAAATGCCAGTCAACATTCCAGAAAGCGTTTTCACTAAATACTACGATGTGGTGGACTCTACGTTCAACATATTCGGAGTTACATGTCAATTGGTATACATAGAGAAAGTAGAAGAGATTTCTAACTCATATAACAACATACCCAGCAACCACTCTGTTAATGCCCATAGGCGTCCGCAGGACAACTACAAGAGGCAGAATAAAGTGTTTAGAGATGTTGAAAAAACAGAAGATATAAAAATTAAAGTCTATTGGGACAGCAAAAGCTGGACTAAAACAGCCGGAATTGTAGTTCCAGAAAATGCCATCCAAACGATATTCTATGCTACAGATCTACCAAAGATCGTTAGAGCTAAAGAATTGATTGTGCATAAGGATATAAAAGATTATAAAGAGATGAGATTTAAGATGTCTGGCGAGCCATTCCCAATGGGACTGAGGCAGAATAGATACTTTGGCTGTTTCTGGGAGAGAACGGTTTGACACTATCTATAGATATATTAAACACCGATGTGGAAATAACTAAACATATATATAGTATATTACGCAAGGAAATAAATAAGAGAATAGTAAAAAACAGCAAGAGAGTTCAGAGAACGCTGAAATCAATGATAAGGGGTTGGATAGAGCAGTCTCCAGAGGTTGCCAGTCTTTTATCTCAGGGGGTTCCGGGAAGCCTCAATGCCTTATTTGGCCTTCCTCCGGGGTCTGCCAGAGGAGCCATTGAAGCAATAATTAACTCAGTAGAAAACGCCTTAGAAGTTAGAGTTGGCGATGTTTCTACTAACCTGACAGGTGAAGTGGTTTTTAACTTTCAAGAGGAGTCATTAACTAATCTAATAGCTCTACCAGAAGGACATCAAATTACTGAACTTGGAACAGACTTACACTGGTTAGACTGGTTACTTAAAAAAGGCGATACAACTATAATAAAGGGATTTTTCTATGAACCATCCAACGCGGGACGCTCAGGTGGCGGAACGATGAAGATGGGAGGGATGTTTAGAGTTCCTCCTGAATTCGCTGGTGTTGACGGTAACAACTTTATCACCAAGGCTTTCATAGGCAAAGAAAAACAAATCTCTAATGCTTTAAATCAAATATTGGTATAGGGTCATGGCATTTACTTATTCACCACTAAAAGGTTTTACTACTGTACATCAGTCTACGACAAACAATGATATACAGGATAACCTCGTTGAATACTTTGATTGGGGCTTATTAGAAAAGAACAACTATTTCAATAGCGCTCTGGGAGAACTTTCTCCAGAGTCTATGGATTATAGCCGGTTAAGGGTATCAAAAAGCGATAACTTTACCTCCGGACAGGCTTGGGAAGGATTTAGAAAAAATTGGGTTTGGCAGAGTGGTATTTCAGGAGTAGATGGACATCATAACCCCCTAGTTGGGGATAATAACACAAAACCCGGATTATCCGGAGTTTGGGTAGATGACACCTTTCACCCCTCTAATACCACAGGAGATTATGCCCACCATATTGACTACTTTAATGGAAGGGTTGTGTTTGACAGTGCGATCCCTACGGGATCAAAGGTTCAAGCGGAGCATAGCTACAAGTATATAAACGTTATTTACGCAAACAATTTACCTTGGATACAGGAGTTGCAGGCTAAAAGCCTAGCGATGGCCGCAAATTTCTTGACCAACGACAAGGGCGATGTAAACGTACCACAGGAAGCCAAGATGCAATTACCGCTAATAGCGGTGGAAGTTGTCCCCACCAGAACATTTCAGGGGTACCAACTTGGCGGCGGACAGTGGATACGTCAAGATGTCGTTTTTCACTGCATTGCTGAGGACGAAGTAACTAGAAATAAGCTTATAGATATAGTTTCATTACAAAATGATAAAACAATATGCCTATTTGACAGTAATAGAATCAATTCAGATAGCAAATTTCCTATAGATTATAGGGGAACTCCAGTTTCAGGCGCTTTAAGGTATCCAGACCTAGTAGAGGCCTATTATGGAGGTAAATTAAGGATAACAAAATCAACTGTTCAGCAAATGCAGATGATAGATTCCAACATATTTGGAGGGGTGGTCAGGATGACCGCAGACTTAATAAAATCAAATATTTAAGTTTTTCGTGTATAAATTAGTAGAAAATCTTTTTTCCATTAGAGGAGAGAAACAATGTCATTAAATGATAGAATTTTTTATGCAACACAGGCTGTTGGGATACAACAGCACGCAGACGGAGGTAATGTGGGCGCAGCTCAGGTTGTCCACGGTCTTCAGAGTGTAGGCATAAATACGACTTTTAACTTGGAACAAGCTTTTGAGCTTGGCCAAATTGAAATTTATGAAAACATAGAAGGTACTCCGGATGTCGAAGTTACCTTAGAGAAAGTTCTCGATGGATATCCGCTCATATATCATATGGCCACATCCGGGGAGATTGTTGGGATGGCTTCTGGTCTTGTTGGACGCTCTAAGTCTAGATGCGACCTGCGACTAGGTATCTTCCCAGACAACGAAAACAATGTAAAGGCTGGTGGATCATCTGCTGAAGCTGAAGTTTACTGCTCTGGTATGTATGTCAGCTCTGTATCGTACACTATTCCGACTGACGGCAGTATGACAGAATCCGTTACTCTGGTTGGTAATAATAAGCAATGGCTTACCGCTTCGCAGAAATTGACCACTACCGCTGTAGCCGATTTTGACGGTCAAGACTTTCCAGCAGCTCTTACCTCCGGAACAGTCGACGGTTCTCAAACCGCATCTGGTGGTGTTCAGCAGCGAGAGGATGTTTTACTGTCTGGCTGTATCCTTCCTGCAAGTATTAAGGGTGTTGTTGGTTCTGGCTATGGAAATGCTTGGGAGGGCGGTAAAAACGAACCTCGTGTTCACCTTCAAAGCTTTAGCGTTAGTACTGACTTCTCTCGTGAAGACATTTTAGAGCTTGGTAGAAAAACTCCATATGCTCGTCCCGCTACCTTCCCAATTGAGGTTACGTGCGAGATTGAAGCTGTTACAACGTCTGGTGACTTTGTAAATGCTTATGAGTTTGGTGACGCTGCACTTGATGGTACCACCGCTTCTGGTAATAACACCCAAGAAGAGAATATATTTGTTGTGACCAGAGCTGGTTACGCTTGGGACTTGGGTAACGGAAATAGACTTGCAAGTGTTAGTTATGGTGGAGGAGATGCGACTGGAGGTAACGCAACATGTACTTACAGTTATACAAACTTTAACGAGCTTGATGTTCAAGATTACTCGCAGAATGGCTTTGTTGGATTTGGCGCTCTTAATGTGATTTCAGCCGGTGCTGACGCATTAGGTACATTCCCAACAGGGACGTTCTTCAAGGTTTAGTAGCCAGTAGAATTCTACTAAGGATCATCCTCATAACCTGCGATAGCCCACGTTTAGGACGGGCGAGTGGGTTATAGGAACTAGGAAAGGAAATACTATGATATACACATGCTCCCGCCATGAGGTTTCTTGATGAAGCAGCATGAGCGGGAGTATTTTGTTTCTAGACTAAGATCTGGGATGTATCTTGTTGAATATGACAACTTTAGACTAAAGGTTGTCTCGCCCACCATTGAAGACGAGTTTTATATAAACAAAGCTTTTATGGAAGCCTTTGAAGAAGCGTATCATCAGGAGTTAATGACACAAGATGATATGCAAGAATGGATGTATGAAAAGGGGCTATGGACAGAAGAAGACGACACAAAGCTAAAACAATTTAATGACAATATAGAAAAGCTTAAAATCCAGATATTTGAAAATAGGTACAAGGAAGAGCTACGCGAGCAAGCGAGAAAGTATCTCAGGGTAACTGAGGAAGCGATTAGAAAACAGCAGCAGAAAAAAGATTCACTATTTGAGAATACGTGCGAAGGAACCGCATTTACAAGAAAATGCATAGAGCAAATTAAAAGATGCACTTTTCTAGGAAGTGAACTTTGTGACTTTTCCGTGGTTGATGCCAATAAAGTTTTTTCTCTTGTGACGGGAAGCTACCTAATAGAGTCTGATGTTAGGGAGTTGGCCAGAAGTGAACCTTGGAGATCAATATGGCTAATGAAGGAAGATACAGGTCAAACACTATTTACAAATTGCCCAGAGAGAGAACTAACGTACGATCAAAGAAATATTTGTGTCTGGTCTAGAATGTATGATAATGTACAAGAATCAACAGAGTGCCCGGACGATGAAGTAATCAATGACGATGATATGCTAGACGGCTGGTTTATCATTCAAAGAAAGAAACAAGAAAAGGAGAAGCTGGAGTCAACAGTGGAAAGCATGACCAATAACTCGAAGATAGCAAACTCACAAGAAGTGTTCATCATGACGGATAATCAGCAACAGGCTGATATGATAAACTCTGCAAACAGCCTGCATGGACAATTACTTAAGAAGCAAAGGCTAGCACAAGTAAAGGCTGCGGGGGGCGAGTTAAAAGATCAGCAGCTTCAGGACAAGCAGCTGGAGTTAAGGACGATTTCTAATCAACAGTACAAACAAAAATTTAGGAGATAGAGATGGAAGACTTCGATAAACTAATAAGGGACCAAAAGGAGTACAAGCACCAAAGAGAAGAAAAATATAGACATGACTCAAAATACAGGCTAGGGAAAATATTAAAGAAAAAAGTTGAAACCACTATGATTGGGGCTTTAAGCTCAATAGAGGAGCATTTTTCTTTTTTATGGACAAGTAGTAGCGGAGACGAACTATCTCCAGAGCAAAAGATAATGTTTGACACCTTTCAGAAGGTTCGCTCTGAAATATTAGACAAAGGTAATACTCAATCTAGGAATATAGACGCTGAGTTGAGCCAGTATGACATTAAGTGGTTAAGATATTCTGTAAACATACCAGTACAAAATAATGAAACTAAGGAGGACTAGGATGATAAATCAAGAACAAGAAGTAACAATTGATGGACAAAAAGTAACTGTATACGTTACAAAGCCGTCAAACGAAGTCATTTCTAATGCAGATATGTATAGGGCTAAGATCTGGAACAAGTGCATTAGAGATGGAATTATTACCAAAAAAGAACTAAAAGCACTAATGGAAGAAAGAGGTATATGGGACAAGTCAAAAAGCGACAAAGAGGATGATATCGGCAAAGAAATAAGCACTTTGGAGAAAAATCTCTATAGGGGAAAAAGCGGTAAAAAACCTAAAGTTTCTGAGGGGAAAGAACTCGCCGTTCAAATGCGTGACCTGAGAAGGGACTTGAGAGAATTAATAGCAGAAAGATTGGCCCTAGAAGAGAACACTGCTGAATCACTAGCTGATAACGGTAGATTTGACTACTTCGTAGCCAACTGTACGTTTTTCAAGGATTCTGACAAAAGAGTGTATAATAGTGTGGAAGATTACAGCTCTAAAAGCTCTGATGAAATAGCTTTTGCCGCTGCCTCTATGCTTGGAAACATACTCTACAACCTAGATTCAGATTTTGAGAAGAATTTACCTGAAAACAGGTGGCTAAGGACGTTCGAGCTAACAGACGATGAAGGTAACTTCGTCAACCAAGAGGGGCAAACGGTTGATGCTAAAGGGAATACAATCAATGACATGGGGCACTATCTGGACGCAGATGGCAACAGAGTTGATGTTGATGGAAGCCCATTAGATGAAGAGGGAAACTACATATTAGTAGATTACGAAAATGACCTCGCTGCACCAAAGAAAAAGCGCAGAACGAGGAAGAAAACACCTGTAAACACTGAGACTGAAACCACGGAGAGCTAGCGGAAAGTGTAGTCAAATTATTTTAGAGAGATGAAATGTCTAAGTTCGTACTGACTGCACAGCTAAAATTACAGGCACCAACTAATACTAGACAAGTTATAAACCAAATGCGGGGACAGCTCCAAGGGCTGAACGTCCCCGTTCAGGTTACTGGTGCCAGTTCAGCTACAAAGCAGATAAATAAAGTTACAGCCGCTACCAAACAGGCAGCAGGCGCAGCTGATAGTATGGGTAGATCTTTTGGTCTAGCCCTGAAGAGATTTGCTGCGTTTACTGTTGCTAGTAGGGCTGTTAGTTTAGTTACCAATACGCTAGCCAATGCGGTCGATGAAGCTATAGACTTCCAGAGAGAGCTTGTTAAGATCTCTCAGGTTACCGGAAAAAGCATGAGGGAGCTTAAGGGTCTCAATAAGGAGATCACGAACCTTTCTAAAAGCTTAGGTACCTCCTCTAAAGAATTGCTTGGAGCCACAAGAATCTTGGCACAAGCCGGTATTCAGGCAAATGACTTAAAAATAGCTCTAGATGCCTTAGCGAAGACCACTCTTGCCCCCACCTTTGAAGATATCAATAAAACCGCTGAAGGCGCTGTTGCTATCTTGGCCCAGTTTGGTCAGGGTGTTGGTAAACTTAAAGAGCAACTTGGTGCTATCAATGCTGTCGCTGGACAGTTTGCTGTTGAATCCGGTGACCTTATTGGTGCTATTCGTCGTACTGGTGGTGTATTTAAAGCTGCCGGTGGTGACCTCAATGAGTTCTTAGGTCTCTTTACATCTATTCGTGCTACGACTCGTGAAAGCGCAGAGTCTATCGCTACTGGTTTGCGTACTATTCTTACGCGTATTCAAAGACCAGCTACCATTCAATACCTAAAGGAATTAGGTGTTACTCTTACAGATGTCAATGGTAGATTTGTTGGCCCATTTGAGGCTGTAAAAAGACTCAGCAAAGCTCTTGCTGATGTCCCTGCTGGTGATCTTAAATTTGTTCAGATAGCAGAACAGCTTGGTGGTTTCCGTCAGATTGGTAAAGTTATTCCTCTTTTGCAAGAGTTTGAAACTGCTGAAAGAGCTAGACAGGCTGCCGTTGCTGGTGCTGGTAGCTTAGATAAGGATGCTGCCAGTGCGCAACAGGCTTTAGCCGTTCAAATACAAAAGACCAAAGAAGAGTTTCTTGGCTTCGTCCGTAGTCTCACTGAGACCTCATCTTTCCAAATAATGGTGAAGACCACTCTTAACTTGGCGAATGCTTTCCTTTCAGTTGCCGAAGCATTAAAACCATTGATTCCTTTGATTGGCGCTTTTGCCGCATTCAAGTTCGCTGGAGGTTTAGCCTCGTTTGGTAAGGGTGCTGCTAGTGCGTTTAGAGGCGTACAAGGTAAAGCTGAAGGCGGTAGGGTAATGGCCTTCGCTAGAGGCGGAATGGTTCCGGGTACTGGCAACAGAGATACCGTACCCGCAATGCTTCAGCCGGGAGAATTTGTAATACGCAAGAGCAGCGTTAAAAAGCTTGGTGCTGGACGACTTGCAGGCATGAACAAATATGCCGCTGGTGGACAGGTTTCTAGTTTTCCCTCTTCAAAGGGCTATGTAAAATATGAAGATGAAACCTTCTATAAAGGTAAAGGCAAGAAATTCAACACGGCCCCAGTCAGAGGTTCCGGAGCCACCAGATTTAATGAAGACGATTCATTCTCAGTAGACCTACAAAAAAGACAAATTAATCTTAACCAGTATAAAAAGAGAATAGAGGCAGACAAAGGTCTGACAGCAAAATTCAAGAAATACCAAAAGCTAGCCGGTGAGAGAAAACACCAAGCAAGAGGTTTGGCATTTGAAGGCTTGCTGGATTCCCTCGGTATAGCGAAAACCGCCGGTGGTAGCTCAAGAATGGATGCTATGGATGGCAACAAACTGGTAGAAATCAAGAGTTATGAGAAACAATCAGCAAGAGATCTAGAAAAGAACATTGGCGATAAGATGATCGGGGCGGCTCTCAGCCCCATGAGTAGTATCGACAGAAAAGTTGTCCCCAAGTTGACCGCATCTAGACTAACTGATGCGGCCAATAAATTTGATTTAGGTCAAGCATGGCTATACCAAGACATAACACCTGCCGAGTTAACTGCTGCCTCGAAGAAATCAGTGGGTAAAAATAAGAAATTAGCTAAAGCCCTCGATAAAAAGGGTAGACTCAGAATTGGGAAATTTGCTGCTGGCGGTATTGTTGGTACCACGAGGGTCGGTGCCGCCATTTTAGATCCAGATGAGCCAGAAAAGAGCAGACAGGATCTTGGAAATATAAGCAAAGCAGACGTTATACAAAACAGAAGATTAAAAGCAGATAAGTTAGCACAAAAGAACCTTGGTCAATATTTTAATGGTAGAAAATACACACTTACTAGGAAGGGGTTAAATCAGAAAACCTCTGATAACTTCAAGAAAAAGATCCTCGATGGAATGGCTGTAGGATTGGACCATGCTACTATGGCGCTTGGGACAGACCTTGGAATAGGTGGGCAGAAGCTAGATGAGAACTCTAAGAACGAGTTCATTGGCCACATGGCGAAGCGCGGAGCGCCAATGGGTAATGCGTTCGAGGCGGCTGTTTCCGTTTTAGATGGAAAAGGTAAATTTGTAGCAGATCAAGTTAGCTCTCCATTTGACTTCCCCGGTGGTATTGGTGGCGCTCTGGCTGATAACTTCTCTGGTCTCCCCGGAACTTGGGTTGACGCTAAGACTAGTTATAGAGAAGCTAGTAAACCTAACTTTAGAAAGAAGATTGCAAACCAGATTGCTGATGAATTTTACGCTAGCGGTCTTAGCAAGCCCCAAAAGAAAGCTGCCAAGGGAGGCTCTATATCTGGCAAAGATACCGTCCCAGCACTTCTTACCCCCGGCGAATTTGTAGTTAATAAAAAATCCGCTCAGAGTATTGGCTACGCGAGTCTTAACCGAATGAACAAAAAAGGCGTTGCTGGATTTAACGCCGGTGGCACAGTTGGTGTTCAGAAGTTCGCAGCAGGCGGGGGTGTCGGCGGCATGGGCATGGGCGCCTTCGCCAACCTCGCTATTATCTCAGGAACGGTATCTACTGCGTTAGGCAATTTGGGAGATAAGTCTGAGAAAGCTAGCGACGCTCAGTTTGCGATGGCTGTTACTGGAGAAAAGGCTGGCCAACTCTTGTTGGTACTTCCCCTGATAGCCATCACGATGCTCAAGTTTGATAAAGCAATTAAAGCGTGGACAAATAAAACAAACGAAGCAACAAAGGCCGCTGAAAACAACGCCAAGTCAGGAGGGGGTGGCGGTGATGAAGATCAGGACGCAGCAGGTACTAAGGCGGGGGCTAAGGGGGCTCAAACAGATGCTGAAGAGCAGAAACCTTCCGTCGCAGGCAAAGCAAAAGCCGCTGCATCAGCTGATGCTGAGTTACAGAAAAACGTTAAGAAGGAAGCCAAAGCGCAGAAAAAAGTTGAAAACGCAACTCAGCAGAAAAAGAAATCTGAAGAAGCATTTAAAGCCGCACAAGCGGAGGAGAAAGCCGGGGAAAAGGCTGTTACTGCTCAAAGGGATGAGGTTACTCAAAAGAATTTCAATGCTGAAGAGAAAAAGAAAGCTCTTGCTACAGCCAAAGAGGAACAACAAGACGCTCATGATGTAAGAAGTCATGACAAGAAAAATGTTAAAAAAGCACAAGACGAAGAAAAAGCATCGCATAAAGAAACTGAATCGCTTAGATCGCGTCAGGTAGCAGCCGATAAAGAGAGTATGGCAGCGAAGGGGCAGCAGGCGGGGGCGAGAATCCGAGAGCAAGAAACCGCGCAAAAGGTGCAGCAAGATCAGGGCAAACTAAACCAAGAAAAGAATAATCTTTCGCAGAAAGAAACGAGCACCGCGAAGAAGAATCAGAAGATAGACTCGCAGCTTGAGACGAACCAGAGAAGACAAGCCGCAGTAAAAGATCGGTTCATGTCAGATAAGAAGGAGGGCAAGGATGTTAGCGGTCAAGAAAAAACAATTCGCAAGCTTGAGGCTGAAGAAAAAAGATTAAAGGATGCAAGAGCTAAAAATACAAAGGCTACCCAAGATCAAAAGAAAAAGACGGTTGACGCAGCTAAAGCCCTAAGAAAATCAAAGACAGACCAACGATCTGCAACTGAAGGCGTAAAAGCGGCCAATAAGCGTGCTCGTGAGGCCGCTCAAACTCAAACTCAGCTTGGGCAAGCGTTTTCTAACAATGGTAAACGTATCAAAAAAGCTGAAATAAGTAGAGTCAATGCCACCAGCAAGTTGGTTGTATCCAACCAAAATATGGTTAAAGCAGACCTAGCAGCACAAAGGGCTAAGAAGGGGAGTGAAAAAGCTACTAGAAAAGCTAATGGAGCACAAAGGAGACTTGGTCAACTTCAAGATAAGCAGAGAAGCTTATTTGACAGAGTAACGAACGCAGGGAAGCGGCTTGTTACATCTCACAGGATACTGGAGGGCAAACAGAAGAATCTAGCCAGAGCCCAGAAAGTGACCGGTCTTAGTGCTGCAATATCGGCCAACCACCAAATGAAAGCGAACGGAGGCCTTATCCGATCCAACCAGAGGCTTGTCCGAAGCAGAAGAACGTTGAATAAGAGCGCGAGAAGACTTGGCCGAAATATTGTCAGAGCCAGCGCTTGGACTAATAAGTGGGTGATGGGCATGGGGAATGCCAATCGCGTGACGGCGAAAACAACTTCATGGATAGGCCGAAAGTTCGTTAATGGCATTAGACGTGCTGATATCGCAATGAAAAAACTCAGCAGAAATATCGACCGCGTGAGAAGGTCGGGGGATCGGGCTGGTCCGGGAATGATGAGGCAAATGGGCGGTGGAATGATGCGTATGGGTAGTGCGCTCGGTGGAATAGGCATGATGGCTGGTATGATGGGTCAAGCCATCTCCTCGGGAATTTCAGAAATAGCACAAAGAAGATCTGACCAAGCTGTTGGCAGTGGTAATGTCAGAGGGGCAGCAGGTCATGCTCGTGCCGCAGCTATGTCCGAAGGTATGGGACGCATGTTTAGCTTGGGTGGCATTATGGAATTAGTGTCGGGCGGGTCAGGGAAATTCATGGCAGGTGTAGCCCAAGATGTACAAAACAGAGGAGCGATGGCGGCGGGAGAAGCTGCACGAACGAGAAGCGAAGGTCTCTTTGAGGCCGTAAGTGAGGGTAGAGCTACTCAAGACGATATTGGTTCACAGATTGGTCAAATTTCTCGACAGGCAATTGCCGAAATTGATAGTGAAACAAAGAGTGGTTTCAAAGCTGACGAGAAAACGCGAAGACAAGCAATGGCCAACTTAAAAGAAAGTGAAAAGAAATACGTAGAAGGGCTTGGTAAAACAAAGGGCTCTTTGGAAGAGTTGATGGCGGGCATAGATAAGCTTGGAGGCGGAACCGCTTACTCTAGAGAGCAGCTTGTAAGACTCGCCATGCAGAGTTTTAAGCTGGCAGAAGCACAAAGGGCGCTAGCAAAGGCGCAGTTTGATAATCTTAAAGTAATGTCTGCGTTTAACAGAGCGGGTCTAGCTGTTAATAAATTCCTTAACTCATTAAATACGGGATCATCCACTTTAGCTGATTCTATTGCTACCGTAGAGGCAGCTGCTACAAACATGGGCATGGGAGGAGAGGGAGCAAAAGCCCTAGAAGACATAAGACAACGAGTGCTTAATGCCGCAGCCGGTGGAGACGAAACAACCGCTCAAGGTCAGGCTATAAATCGCCAATTCGCTAGAGCCAACGTCGCCAACGAGTTCATGAGTTCCATACAGAGCAGGATAAGCAATCTTGATATTAACACCGGAAGTGAAGAGGCGGCAAAACAAAGGTTAGAAACTGCTCTACTGGCCGGTGTCACAGACGCAGATGTTAGAGCTGCTATTCAGGGGCAGATCGCCGGAATGGGCGATATCAGAGGTAAGGACGCTAGCGCGCTAATAACACAGATAACCGCTGGCCTAGGCCCACTAAGAGAGGGGGCTATGAAGGCGGCGACGGCGTTGCTGAAACATGAGCAAACCATTCTTAAGCTAACCCAACGAAGAAGACAGACTGAACTTCAATACATAGCGGTACAAAGACAGGTAATTGATGCGCAATTACGGTTTGCCAAAACGTTTGAGGAGTTTGGTGGTTCTAAACTAACTTCAGATCAAAAATTATCTGCCAATTTAGCCAAGTTTAATCTTGGGGCTAGAGACGCTGGCGTACGAGAGTTAAGAACCGGTAGCGTAGCTGACATACAGAGTGTGGCAGCCAGTATTCAGACCAGAATGAATCAACAGCAGATTGACAGGCAAACCGGTCAGTTCAGAGACGTTGAAGGTCTTGACAAAGATAGAATTAAGGAAACCAATGCTAGTATTAAAGACTTGGTTGGATTTATCAACCAACAAATTCAGGCGACCAGAGAACAGATAGCTGTTATTGAAAAGAGAAATGCATTAGAACAATCTTCTATTGACTCACTACTCTCTGGTGACATAGCTGGATTTATAGATAAGCAGGGTGCAGCCGGAGCTGCGGAAGCATTGAGATCTGGTGACGCTGAAATGGCGGCGTTATTTAGCCCGCAGGCTATGGGGCAAGCTCTTAAACAATTAAGGGCAGAGGGGGCTGACTCCGCCACCCTGCAAAGAGCTGGCGAGATTGCCGCAAACTCTGTTGGGCTAGATGATAGAGCTGGACAAGTTCTTACGGGCACAACACAAGAACTGAACAATCTAAGAAATCAAGGACAAGCACTTGCAGCCGTTGGGGGCCAAGTTTCCCAACTAATGGCAGAGAGCGCTAAAATGGAAGTAGCAAGCGCAGAAATGGCAATCGAAAACGCCAACGTAGTATTTAAAAATACAATGGAAAGAGCTGGCAGGACACAAGAAAGAGCAGATGCTGGCCTAGGACTTGCAAGAGGGGGAATGGTATATGCAAGCAGAGGAATCTTTGTGCCAAGAGGTACCGATACCGTTCCAGCCATGTTGACTCCGGGAGAATTCGTTGTAAATAGAGCTGCGGTGCATCGTGGAAATAACTTGCAGGTCCTAAGAGCTATGAATGGCAATGGTGCCACAGTTGGCGCTGGTCCAGCAGGAGCCGCTAATATGTCCGGAGGGGGACAAGTGGGATACTATCAGTTTGGGGACTTAGTTAGAGGCATGGGAAGTATATTTAGTGAAAGCCTGCCAAACCTAAAAGCTATTTTTGATGGATTCTCCTCCGCTGTGGCGAACCTGTCCAATCTTGAACTTGGCGTTACGGTTAACAAGCCTATAGATGTAAACGTAAGACTCCTTAACGACAACATACTAAAAGTTATAGACGACAAAATCGCACAGGCAGTATTAGACGGAGTTGCCCAAGAAGCTCCAAAATGGAATAGAAATCAGTCGGGTGGTACTCAAAGATCTGAAGCGATCATGCCAAAATAGAAGGACTCTAAGGACAAGAAATGTCTAAACCACACGTTAAAAACTTACAATGTTTATGCATAAAGGACGCTTCGGCAAAAAGCGTCTCTGCGGCTGGCGGTGTGTTTAAAGCCAAGATTAGGGGAATCTCTAATTTTAGAAGCTCCAAGAGTTATGGCTATGGCAAAATATCATCAATAAAAACAATCTCTAATAAAGAGTTTAGGTATCGTGTAAAACCCCCTGCCGGTACTCAACTGACGATTGATAGTGAGGGTCCGACATACAGAATATATGTTATACCTACTCAAGAATGGAAAATTACCCCTCCCAGAACTGGTGATAGTGTCACTCTGAAAGACTCCTCAGACAACAGTTACACATATACCGTACAAAAATATCACGGCGTATACATTGAATCAAATGGCGTTAAAGTAAGCGCACTTGACATTGACGGGCATCTTGGTAGTCCTAAGCCCGAAGACATATGTGGTTCAGAGGTTGGCTATACCTGTATTGGAACCTTAGACTATACGGTCCACTCTAATCCCATTGCAAGCTGGTGTCGTGGTCTTAATTCTACGTTTTCTAATCAAGGCTTTATTCATAAAAGCAAACTCAGCGGAAGTGTTTACTTTAAGAACTTTGAAGGGCTTTCTGGTATTGGTGTAATTCATAGTGGAGTCTTGACCGCACAATACAGCCTAAGAGAGAAGCTAGAAAAAGAAGCCCATCTCAATCCAACATTTCTAGACAAATTAGCTGGTAATTTTAATGAGTTTGGTTGCTCACAAAAGCTCTATCCAAATAAAGACTTAGCTCTTGATAGCGGAAGAGATCGCTTCACAGGCCCATCAAGAGAGTCTGGAAATCTTTATACGTTTATAGATGACGGCGTAATAATTGGCAATGACTATCATAAACACCTTGGTCAAGGCAGTGTTATTTCTGATGATAGTGGCACTTGGATAACACCAAGCAGTGTTCATACGGAAGGTCTATTCCAATATAAAAGTGAAGTAACAAACTTCCATATTAGACCTGACGACACTAGATTCAGGATGAGAGCCTCAGCTCCCATGAATAACTATGAATCTAAGATTGCCCCCCTATACACGATTGAGAACATTACCTTCTCCGACCCGTCCGGAAACATAATGATTCGTTATGAGAGTATGGATATTCTCGGAGACGTAGACTATAGCAATCCAAAAACGTTTGTTAACTATGCAACATACTCTTTTAAGCCAGTTTCTAATACATTCGATGAGTATGACTGGCAACGCAGAACAGAACCATACACACACAACATTACGGGTTACCAGTTATCTTTTGATGTCAGGGTAACACCTAGAGACGACGCATTTGACGAAGGGTTCAGTGAGGGGTTTGAAGAAGATTATATCCTGCATGACACCTATCATGACAGTGATGACTATTTAGCTCTTGATGGATCTCCATTATCAACTCAAGACCAAACTCTAATTAACCCCACCAAAGCGTTAAGGATTTCCGCCGTAGAAATTTGCAATAGCGGTGGTAACTGGTTGAGTACTTCTACTGGACCAAGACGAGAAGACTATTTCCAGCTATTTTTAGATGTTCCCGCCAACGGTAGAAGATTAGAGAAGAAAATTTTACCCTCCTTCTTTGCTTTAGCTGATACACATAATAGCGGCATCTTCCCAGCAGTTAGTAGTATTTGGTACCACAAAAATAAGCCAATGTGGGACGCAAGCGCTAGCCTACTTGGTAATAATTTAGACACATGTGGCTCTGAGCAGATTGTTAAAGCACTGCAAACTGAGACTACTTTAGACTACGCAGAGCTTCATAGCACCGGCCCTCACTTTGATTCCGGTAAAATGATAATGAAGTTTGGTTATGGTCATGGGGCTATAAGCGAAATACAACAGGGTGCATTTGGATGCGCATTTGATCAGAGTACTTGCTCTGGCTGGTATCATCCTAGTGGAGCTTTTAATTCAGAGATTAAAAATCCCGCTGGATTTGATAATAATTATTTGGTGGTGGAGTCAATCACCCTAAAGGTTAAAGCCAAGAAAGCAACTGATTCCCGTGATTATGTTTTAGACGTAGTTGGCTGGAGTGACGATAAGTTATTAAACGTAACAAAGGCTCCTAGCGGATTCCTGCAAGAACCTGCTCGTATTCATGTAAATTCAGATGTCATTACCAGCGAGGGCGCGCACCCATCTATTTCTGGTTATTGGGATAATGACGATGATCTAGCCCTATCTACCAGAAGTCTTTCTGAAAAGGAAAAGTACCTAGAGACAAGCGGCAACTTAGGTGGAGACCATTATTCCCTAACAAGATACCCAGTAGTTACCACCACCGAGTTTGCAGACTATGAGATACCATTAAAAATATACCAAGATGACGTAGAGATTGGGCTCTCTAGAAATTATAATGTAAGTGCCATGTTAGAGCACTTGTATTTAGACATATATCCCTTGCCTAGCGGGGCGGCCATCGCTAGCGCTCACTTGTTGGTTAGATATGCCCCGCAGGTAGCACTGCAACTTGGTGTACAAGGTGGAGAATGTTACAATACAATAACAGACGAGAGATCTGAAGGTAAGCTATTCCCGACGACTAGACAGTCTAACGATGCCATTCTAAATGCAGGCTCCGGATACGGGCCAATATCCACTATAACTAGTATTCCCCATACTTACAGTACTCCTTCTAGCATAAGAACAAACTACGCAAGAAGATGGAAGGGTGCTAACGGTGTGTCTAGAGGGCCGTTTGATCCAGACATGTTTAGCTTTGGCTTTGAAAATCCACATGTAGATTCTCCGTTTACATCTGGACATTACACGTTTGATCATATAGCAGGAAGTCACTTTAAGCCTAGAGATATGGGTTTTGGTGATAACGGTATTGATGTAAACCTGTTTGGAGCAGTTTCTGAAGCATCAGACACACACAAGAATGTTGGCTGGAGGTTCGCCAGTGGAAACTTGTTTACCAATGAGCTACCCGGATATAGCGGGGATTATCAAACTTCTGACTGGACTGCGTTATCTGGCGGAATTGACATGGGAGTTACATTCCAAGGAAATCCCCTGTATGGTAGATTGGCAGATGCCTTCGATAATATAGTTAGGGTCTCAGGTCAAGGTGGAGGAAAATACATTGACTTGTCACCTGATGATGGAATTATAGACACCTCTGGCGGTTTCTCTGTATTCTTAAGATTCACGCCAGATGCGATTGTTTCTGGGGTAGGTTACGACCTGTTTAATTCCGGAGTCCTATTCTCCAAGTGGGAATTGGCCAATCATTTAGATTTTGCATTGGGTTATAAAGATGGATACTTGTGTGGGTATGCTAAAGATGACGCAGGCTCCCTTATAACCGTACAAGACGATGTTAAGTATAGCGGATATCAATACCCACTATCTGTAATACTTACTTACAATGACCATAATAGTAGCGGTCTTAAACTATATACTGACAATGAGGCATATGAAGGTAGCTGGACGACATTAAGAGCTAGCTCCGCCCCATTCCGAAAGGTTCACGTTCCTAATCATGGGGCAGATGAACCCTGCTTACAAGTTGGCTGGTCTAAAGGATCTGGTGTTGGCTTTAACATGCTAGTATCAGAGTTTGGCCTTTCTACTTATAGCTCCGGCATAGACACCATGTTTGGGTCTGGTACTAATGTTGTGCAAGTAAATCCTGACCTTACCTATAAACAAGTTACAGCCCAGTCGTTCTTAGAGGGGCACAGATCTAAGTTCTTCCAGCCGGGAGAATCGCATACTCATGACAGCTATAAATTACCAACCTATGTAGATGAAGATCCTCAAGACTGGTCTATTGGAGATTTCCGGTCTATGGCCTTTGGTCTTGGGTTCTCACGCTTAATGAAAAGAAGTGGTAGAGACTTAATCAACTTCCACCTGAGAGACAGCGGCATCCCCTATGAAAATAAGCTTACTATCCATCAGGAGACATGGCCCTCAACAATAAGCAGTGGCGTTTGCTATCACACTCAGATAGAAAATGATTTCCTAAGATTCCATTTAAGTGACACATCCGACAACTTCCACTCTGTTCATAAGAGAATAACTAAAAGCCTGCCGATTGGCTACAACTTCAAAGAAAAGGCTTTGGTCGTTGAGACCGTACTTGAGCATAGGTTCAGTGGAGATATTCAATGGCCGGAATGTCGCCCCACAACATTCCACCTGTGCTCAGAGCATAAACACTCACATCAAGATCACTACAGTGGCCCCAGACTTATTGTCAGCCTTTATACCAAGAAAAAAGAACCCTACTGGGTTCCAAATGAAGACAACTGGGGATTGGTAAATAGAGCGATACACTACGTACATCAAGCTAGTGGTATTATAAAATTTGATAGTAAGTTTGATTACCACAACCTGATAGACGAGTCTGAAAAGTGGGCGTTGTTCCCAGCCGAGCCAAGACTGACTGAATTTACCGAGAAGTACTACTCTCAAGACGTAGATGATATGTTCTTGCAGTACGATTTGGTTTACCCGTCTGGTGGACAGTTTGAGTCTAACATAGATGTTCATACCGCCCATGTAAGAATGGATGACGCACTTATCCAGTGTACACCTGATTCAGGTATTTTAAATTTAATATCTAGCGGTGCATATGTATCAGAAGTTCGTGATTTTAATCTGTTCACTGAGGGGTGGCAGCCTATAGATAGTGGCGTACTTAACCTGAATACTCACGGCCCAGTATTAGTGCACGAATCTGGGTTTGAAATAAATATTAGCGGTGGTGACAGGAGGGATGCATACTTACCATTCCGCACCGTCGCCGTTGCTGTTGCTAGTGGTGAACCTGAATTTAACTTACATACCGCCGGTTGCTGCAATGTGATCAGTGGGGCTTCTGGCACATTTAATCTAGTTACAAACGGCTTAGGCCTATCTTCCGTACAAATGCCACTATCCGTCTCTAATGACGGGTTAGTACACACACCAAGTGGCGGTCAGCTCCCTCTGTACACCTACGCCCCATCTGGAAACAGCACTGGTTTCTTCCAGAAGTTGCAGCTAAGAATTGAGAACAATTTTGCTGGTGGAGCTGTTAGCTCTGGCATTGAGATGCCAGTCTTTATATTGGGCTCTTCCCCATTAGTTGACAGATCTCCGGTTGTCACAATGCCTCTGGTTGTAGTTAATCAGCAATTTGTTTCTTCTGGATCTTTGAGCCTTGTCATTAAAGATGACGGCGTAACCAGTAGAGCAGATTCTTCTGGAGAGTCTGTTGATGCATCAGATCCTACAGCTACAGCTACAGGTAGACAAATTGGCGTAAATCTATACCTGCCGAACTACGGCGGTGTGGGCTCTACGTATCTAAGGTGGTTTAATCACAACTATGGAAGCGGAATAGAGCTAAGAGATAATGCTTTCGCCGCCATAGATGTTGGAAATGAGATAAGAGGCGTTGATTTAATTGGCTATGGAGCTTGTGACAGCGACAGCCCAAGAAAGGCCATTGACCCAGCTATTGTCACCGATGAAACGACATGGAGACCAGAAACGTGTAATGAGGGCGGTATTTTTAGAGCCATCAATACCTACAGCAATTCCGGAGCAATAAACTTTGCTGGAGAGACCGGATACAGCGGTAATTACTACGGGTTTAGAAAATATACAGGACTAATTCCACACGCACCTTACTATGCAACACTTAAAATAACTACTGGTGATACAGACTCGATTAAAGTACCTAGAGACTTTGAAGAGTGGGAATATGGAATGTGTGGCCCAAATTGGAGAGGCGACCCAGCAGTAAGCGATCAAGGCGACGGAGATTGCGACACCGATATCATATACTCTGGTGTTAAACTGATTGGTGATTACCCCTACATGAGTGGGGATTCATCAATAACCCCCATTTCCGGAAGAAACATATCTGACACTTACGGTGAATCCGTAGCTGTTACCAACGATCTCATGGTTGTTAGCTCTCCGAAGATAGAGATCCCAGACGCTTCTGGTTATGCTATTCCAGACGCTGGAGCACTTTTCCTATACAGGAGAGAGGAAGATGTAGCTGGGGAAAAAGCCAAATGGACAATGCATGACAAGCTAATGCTCCCCTCTGGATTTAGGCGTGATTATGTAGAAAAGGTTCATGAGAATCTTATGGTGTTCGACCAGTTTACTATCTCTGGAAGACAGTGGCAAATAGGTCAGGAAGGTAGGCAGTTAGGAGCTTCTCTTGATGTAGCGACTAGCGGTGGAGGTGAAAGGGAAACCATTGTTGCTGGAGCACCTTTTGCAAAGTTCAACAGAAAGTTCCCACATATTGAATCGTCAGGTATTCCAACATGCATGATGGTATTTGTTGATAAATATGAATACTGGCCTGATGAGGTCCGAAGTATTATCAATGCAGGGAAGAGATGGGAGCATCTATATAAATATTGGTCTGCCCCTTGGAATGCCGGAACCGCTAATGAGTGGCAACCAAGTCTGGACGTAAAGGTTATAGTATACCAACTGTCTAACCATGATGATAAAAAGCCCGAAATCCCATCGGAATTTGAGCACAGCTTCAAACATCACTATATTCCCAGAATGGATGACACGGAGTTCTTGGAACTTACTGGTGTTAGAAATGCTTATAATGCCATGTACAGTGGCATCGTCGATGGGTTCAAGGAAATGTTCCCATATCCCACGACGACTGCATTTAAGCCTCATAGTGGCATACCCCCAATTATGGGTATATTTAAAGAAAACAGTCACAGTACATTCTTCGGCGGAGCCTTCCAGTTTGGCGGCATGAGCAATGAGGATGTTGTAGATGACTTTATTGATTTCTATGAAGAATATAGCCACACGAGCGGAACAGCAAACCCAGAAGTTCCAGTGCCCGTCTCTGGACATGTTAGGGTAGAGAAATACGCATCAGAAAAAATCGTATCGACTACTCAAACGCTTATAAATAACACGCTGGACTCTGGTTATTTGCTAAACACAAACTTCAAAAATACGCCATATCCAGTTATGAGTGTTATCACTAGTGGTGTTGGTCAAAAATGGGCGAAGTCAAACGCCACAGAGTTCCAGATACCACCAGCCTCTGGCGGCAGGGTTTACATCTTTGAAAAAGAAAGCGGAGTATTTAATTGTGTTCAGTCAATCATACCTTATTCGTATAGAGACCATTGTTCCAAAAGAGATCCTGACGACCCATTCTGTGGTCCCAGTGCCGGACCTTTCCTCGGCTCTTTAGAATACAACGATAGATTCGGTCACTCCGTCGCTATAAGTAAGGATACAAGCATCATTTCAGTAGGATCTCCTTGGACTTATGTTCCGTGCGAGGTCTTTGAAAGACAGGACAAAGAAAACACCAGAATGTATAATCACATCCGCGACTGGCTTGTCTTTAGAAATCTTCAAATACCTTTGGCTAGATACGATGCATTAGCTTTGGAGCATGGTACCGATTATGCTCAAAAACAGACCTATCACGAACTTGATCCAACTAATAAGTTCTGGCTAAGAACAGATGGTAACTTCTGGGCAGACCCTGACGAAGATCCTGATAATCCGGGGGTTGGCGGCGGCCCGATTGAGCTATACCAACCTATATATAACTATAAATATGCCGACATTGCCGGTACGGGAACTTGGAGCTTTATTCAGGGAGAATTCTGCGGAAGCTCCAGACTGGGCTATAGCACATCTGTAAGTGACGACGGAGATTCCGTTGCCTTTGGTGCCCCGACAGACTCAATGAACATGTTTGAAGACTCTAATGTTTGGTACAACTTAGATGGCACGAAGGGTAGCACTTGGGCTTCATATACCAACGCTGGAGCCGTTAGGATGTTTGAGTCAAAAACATTTGTTCCCCATAGCTCAGTTGTTGAGTTCACTAGATTTGGAAACCTAGATAGGTCTGTACATGTCGAACAGCGAGAAGCTGGCTACTACGACAGAATGGACGTTTACTTCAAACCTAAAAATCTTCCATTCAAGAGAACTGAATTTTCAGACTTAGAAATACCTACAGACGCTGGACTCGCATTTATCATTACTCCAGAGATAGACGCTGCTAGCGACGAAATAATCGCAAATATAAAGAACTGGCTCGCCTTGGGCGACAGAACGCTCGTACTCGTAGGGAACGATCCCCTCTGGGAAGAAGATGGATTATATAGACAATCCAATGATGTATTAAATAAAGTACTGAAAAAACTTGGCTCCAGAATGAAAATCGAGGCTGCTGATACTGAGTACGAAGCGTTAGTTGGAGCTGGCAATCGTTTTCAGGAAACGGACGGGTGTGTAAATGAAGCAGACGTGTTCGCAGACAGGTATAATGTTACAAAGTCAAAGGTTCCTCAAAATGCGCATATCTACGACGGCTACCCGTCCCAAGTCATTCCGGGCAAAATGTTCGCCAAGGGTGTGGGCAAGATTGTTCAAGATCTATCCGACGTAGGCCTTACCGATTACTTCGTCCAATCCCCTTGTGACGAGTTAAATGAAGAGGTTTGTAACTTGCCACTCAAGGATCGGGGCGATATTAGAGCAGAGTGGCGAGCCCAAGTTCAAACCGGCTCGGATTGCGATTTTCCGGTAAAGTACTGGCACAACTGGCCCTTCCATTACGCTAATAAGAACGAAGGTCAAAAAGGCTGTGATTACCCAGAATCACCAAGACCACTAATAAACAGACCTCACGAAGACATCGTCCCCATTCTTACAGCGGGGGAATGGGTTGAGTTCTGCTGGCATCGACCAGAGAAGAAAATTTGTAAAACAGTTAATGACTGTCATCTTGAAGAATACACAATTCCAACTGGTTATCACGTCTGCCACTTTGAGCCGAATCAATCAGAGCGGATAGCTTTCTCTGCGTCCGGAGATAGCTTGAATAACGTTACGGGAGAGAGCCTGCATGACTGGCGTATGGAACTTATTCCGACCGATTGGGACAAAGACGCAGGATTTATAGATCCTGAACCTGCTCAAGGAAGAGACTGCATATTGCAAGGTGTAGCAAATGTGGTTGAAGAAGTAACCATTGAACAGGAAGAAAAAGTACTATACGACAAATGTCCGGTACTTGTTGAAGAACCTTACTACTATGAAGATGCTGATGGCAACAAGATAGATGCGAACAATAGGGTGATCATACTTGCCCATATGAATGGCGAAAGCGAAGAAAGCTTTACTGACACTAATAGTCCGAACAATCCGGGAGGAAATGACGATCAAAACATAATCTTCTATACAAACTTAGCAAAGAAAGATTGCCAGTCCCCCGGAGATATAGTACAGCTCGGCGGATGGACTGAGAGAACGTCCTTTGAAGACGCCTATGAGTATTCAATTCTATCAAGTAAATTATCATCTTTTGGTTTTAACGTGACGGAGAATGCCGTTTATGGAGCAGGGGATGATATTGATGCAACGAAAGTAGTTGATACAGTTTGGGTAGCTAATCCGTACGGTTTACCAACCGACACAGACATTGAAGTTCTAAAGAGATGGTTAAAAAATGGCAACAAAAAACTGATCGTTACCTATAATGGGTCATCTCAATTTGACGATCAAAGATTAGCAGCAAATGTCGCAACACTTCTTGAAAAACTTGGCCTAGAAAGTAGACCTTGGAGCCTGCCATGCAAAGGAGACTATTTCCGCTATACACACCCCAGCTGGCAACATGTCGATGATGGTAGAAAAAATCACGTTATTAGAGGGGGGAATAGAGAGAAATGCTGTCCATATGATCCATATTACCAGAAGATAGACGCAACGTCCGATATTTTTGACGGTTGCGAGACTGGCTATGGGTGGAACAGCAATTACAATGAGCAACACATGACACAGTGTGAGAAGGTCTCGTTTAAAACTACCAAACCTTCAGACTGGTCATTTGAAGGTAATACTAACGATAAAGGCTGGTATGATTTTATTCCAATCTCCGGAGGAAAGAATGCCAAGGAGCTATTGTGGTACAACACCCCCGTGGTAGATGAATGCCCAGTGGTTGACGAGAAGCAGTACTGGTTCATGAATGGTTTAGCCAGTGGTGTATTTGATGTCGAACCGGGATCTGGTTATAGAATATTTATAGATTGGGTTTCTGAAAATAAAAACGAGATTCGTCCCATAGGCTGTAATATTGAACACGCAGCATCGCTAGGTGTAACTAGAGAAGAAGATGGAGCGGCAAATTGCCCCTGTTTCTGTAAGGTATGTCAGGATGAAAAACCTTGTGATTGCCATGATACGTCAAAAGAAATTCTTAATGACCTTCGACATAACAAAGATAATGGAGATTTCTTCACATGCACGACATGGACTCCATTCCGCACGCTCAAAGATAGACTCATAGAATGGCCTTTAGGCGCAACAGAAGTTGGGTTCCCACACCAAGCTTATGCTGACGTTAGGGCGGATAGCACTGGTAAGATCGCAATTGTATTTAATAGCCAGAAATTTAATACGTCGAACCAGCTAAAAGCACATGTTGAAGAGTACGGAGGGTTCCCAAAGACCCCTAGAATTGTATCCATCTCAGGCTGCCCTCTTCCGATATACACAGAAGAAGTGAATGAGAAGATTACGAAATTTAGAAGGGTATGCGTTAAGAGAGAAGAATGTGAAATTATTCCCGAGGACAAGGGGTGCATAGACGTATTTAGACCTATTAAACACCTTAGTGAAGAATATTGCAACGTAGAAGCCCCACCGTGCGAGGAAGATGATGGCAACAACGATGGATGCTGTCCTCCAAGGGGTGAGACTTACATTGAAGACGGTCCAATCATAGCAGCCGAAGAGTTTGAACACTTCACCGCAGGATTAAATGGATACCAAAGGTCGAAAATCATAGTGATTACAGACTCTACCTTGGTACAAGGCCAGTGCGAGCACTATAGAAACGATTCCGTTGGCGAAAATCAGAGTTTTCTTAGGAGCTTGTATCCAATTAGCCCCCATAAGAGAACTAGAGAAGAGTTAGGATTTAGTTGGGATATAGTATCTAGCGATAGGCAGTTCCAATTCACGCAAAAGCTTCGCGCCCCAGAAAGAGGTAGCCCATCTAAGTATAGAGCAGCCAGTGGAATACCAAAGACTGTATTCCCATACTTCGGACGTGATGCAGCGGGAACTAAATGTAGCGTAGAGCATTATATAGATAATGAGGATACATACCATCCAGCCGAGCAACTAAATCGTCCGAAAAACCCGGATGATATCGGCAAGGAAATCAAGAAGTTCGGGAACGAACAAGCCACTGCCGATTGGAATCAATTCCCTAAATTTAGTGGTGATTTCTTGGGGTGGGGAACGTATGACTTAGGTAGTCACGAACAGGACTTCTTAACGGATGCTTCCCCCGGAGGAGGTATAAATGAACTGATGAAGGTATCTGATGGTACCGATTTCTTAGATCTTGATTATTATACCTCTGGATGTCCGGGTGATCTATTTGGATGGTCAGTTGACTTAACAAACAATAAGTTAATAGTAGGTACCCCATTCAATGGTTTTGTCACAGAAAATGCTGCGAGCGGTATTAGTGGTATAGTACAGTGGCATGAAATTAAGAACGATCCCGGACCACACAGGTCTGGCCTGAATCTAAGTCAAGAGGGCGGAGCTGGAGCCGCGTTCTACTTTGAGAGGACTACTAGCGGATCAAATGTTGTTAGTGAAAATCTACCTTGGGAATTTAAACAGAAGATTAAACCTAGCAGTGTCAATGTCGGGCTTGACGGAGCTACCATAGCTTCCCTAACGACCGTTAAGGGTGATCATGATCTTGATGCTGACTTCTCCCTTACTCACGGCGGTAGAACAGACAAGTTTGGATACTCTGTAGCAATTGATGCTGACATGGTTGCGATAGGCGCTCCTCATCACGACTATGAGACTCTTCACGAGCATATTTATAGTGGGGCTGTTGTCACCAACGATCTGAACACTGCGTTCCAAAGAAAGAGCTTTAGTGCCGAATTTGATATACCTTCACATAGATTTTATGATTTAGGAAGTTCTGGAGTAAGAGTTGATTACTTTGACACTGATAGTGGGGTCATGGTTTTGAATCACGGAGCTGTTTACAACTATAGACATAGCATGGTGAACTGGCAAGAAAGAACTAAAGAGTGGATCTTTGGAGAAAAGCTGGTTTCACATGGTCATCACGCTAGATCGGGAAGTTACTATGTCGGATCTAACCTGACCGCCAGCGGATGTGAAAACGATTCGTTTGGTCGTTCTGTTTCATTATTTAGATCAGAAAGAGGGGATAGCGATTACACCTTGGCTGTTGGCTCTCCATTCCATGATCATCCTACGAGCGGAAACCACATAACAAGCGGAGTAACGGACGCCGGAGCAGCATATTTATATGACGCAATGTTAAGAGAGCAAATTCCAGCTCTACCTAACTCTGGAAGCTGGATTGATGTTAAAATATTTGGAGCAAGAACAGCAGATGGAATGAATATGTTAACAAGTAGAGTTTACCAAAACACTGATGGTGAACCAATAACATATCTCACATCAGGCTATGTTTATGCTAATCCACATGGAGACTTGTATATAGAAGCTTCTGGCTTTGACCCCTCTATCAAGGGGTTTGTAGCCCACAGACCATTTGTAGAGTCTGTCATAGGAGACTTCGTTGGCGGAGAAGGTGTTACCGGCTCCTTGAACCTTATTACGTCTGGAAAACCAGTAGATGTGAACGCATCTATGAACGTGATGTTATCTGGCGCTCCGTCCGCTAATGTGTATAATAATATGAACTTAAGGACTTTTGGCGTGTCTGGTTCCCCAAGCGGAGACATGGTACTCTTTACTTTAGCGCCAAGTGGTGCTTCTAGTGGAACCCTCAATTTGAACGTAACTAGCACCCAAACTACGGAAAACCTAAATTTAAGACTTAGGGGTAAATAATGCCTATTAGAATCAGATATCAGAATGACCCATCTCAAGAGTGTACCATAAGACCTACTCCTCTGGTAAGTATTAATTCAAATGTACTGAAGAATGGAGCGGGAGAAGCGTTTGGCGTCACCTACACAATAACTTTAAATGGTACATTGTTACCAGACGAGGGGTCTCCGTACGCACTGGATAGCACCTCGACACAAGGCGGGGCTTTTGACAGTCCGTACCCATTTCATGACGCGGGAAGCTTTGGCGGGACTAATCCTGCCCCAACGCACGTTGGCCCCTATAAAGCGTTTGACAGCAATAGGTCTCACACAGGGATAAGCAAACCCCCAAAACAGGCAGTTCCCACTAACGATCTTGCTACGGCGATATTGTCCAAACAGAGGGCTATGAAAGCTCTGTTCGCACAAGACGGTCAAAGATTTGAAATTACAGATATTAGAGAAGACCTACCCGCTGTAATATGTTACCCCAGAATAACTAGCGTTAATTTTACTGAAGGCACATATATAACTAAAGCCGAGTATTCAATAACTATGGAGGCTGACATACTACTCCATAAAGAGCCTGAAGGATTTAAACCAGACCTAGACGGAACACTCATCCCTATAGGCAGTGGTGATCAAGACAGGAAGTATCCCAAGACGACTCAGGCCGGAACTGAGAACAATCTTATAGTTGCTTTAAGCGGGGCGTTTATACAAAATTACGCCGAAAGTTGGGCAATAGAAGTAGATGATAGTAGTCAAGGTGAAGTAATTGATGTAGAGAAAGAGATCATTGCGCCAAGATCGTATAGGATATCGCACTCCATAAATGCCACCGGAAAAACTCACTATGCGCATAAGAATACCGGTCTTCCAGACAAGATACCAGCGTGGGAGTCGGCCAGAAAATTTGTAACAAACCGTCTTAATAGAGAGGCTACAGCGAACTACCCCAATAAATTCCCTACGGTCGGTGGTGTAGAAATCATTGGTAGCGGCACACTAGACCTGATTAATAAATATGGCGGATATAATTTAGTAAGAACAGAGAATATAGATGAGGCCGGTGGATCATATTCCGTCACTGAGAATTGGTTCCTTTGTAGTGGCGTTGCCTATGAGAAGTTTGATCTAAGTGTCAGTTCTTCCAATAGCAGTCCTTTTGTTCAGGTTTCAATAAATGGAAGCATTAAAGGGCTTTCTTCGTTTAGCCCTAGCGGTACCATTAATGGTGGTTCAGATACCAGAGCGATAACGGGTGGCGGCTCTGGAGTAACAGCATACAGCAATGCCCTAAGTAAATATAATGAAATAACAAATTCAGGCTTCTTTGGTGTTGGTAGTCATGCTTATAAACGAGCAAACAATATGGTTGCGGTAGCGTTAAATTCACAGCCCGCCAGTGTAAATATAGGTGCTAATAAATTTACCGGAGATTTAACTTATGCATTGGCATTTGACAATAGACCAACTAATATAATATCAGGAGCAATATCAGAAGACATACAGGTTAATGATACTTACCCCGGAGATGTATTCGCGGTAATTCCGGTCTTAGGAAGAAAGACTGGCCCTGTATTGCAATATATTGGAGGCAGAACGGAGCATAAGAGAGACGTTTCCGTGAGTTTAGTGATGGATTATACAAAGATACCCTACGGTTCCGGTAGAGACCCAATGATAATGAAGAAGCCTAGCGTTGTAGAGCCTACAGCAAGCCAATTAGCTACACTGCTAAAACAGCTGAGTCCACAACAAGAGCCGGGAGTTAGGAAGTGTTTTGTTGGAGCCCCATCAGAAAGCTGGAGCCCAAAGGCCGGAACATATAGCTTCAATGTGTCGTTCACATATGAGTTGGATAAATAAATATGCCAGACCCTAATGAAAAATGTGACAGCAGAGGTAAAGTCAGGGATGACAAATACGGATTTCCGCATTATTTTTATTGTGACCCCGGCCTACCGTTAGACGAGGAATATTCAAAGGCGAACCCTTGGAATGGAGCGCCGTTTGGCGTAGGCGTTCAGCGTGACCAAACCCCTGTTATGCCTTCTGCGGAAGCGCACTTTTTCGATTATTCACAACATAGAAAGAACATACAAGAATTGGCGGATGGTCCGAGTGGAATAAATTATCTTTTCCCCTCCCCATCTTCTGTTTCAGCAATTAGAGATACCCCAATTGCAGAGTCCCAGTATAGTCCGGAGTGGTGGGCTGTATCTGGAATATATAAAACGTTCGGGGCCGATGTACAGGTAACAACCGACCCAGACCAAACAGGAGTATTTCATTTTAATAATTTAAAAGGACAATTTAGCAATACGGGAACTAAGGACGTTGCCGTTGACTTTAATCTCTTTTTCCCATTTGTGCATCACGGAAACACTACAGATCCAGTTTTAATGGTCATTCCATACGTATCGGATTATATTATAGCAACACCTTATTTTCCGTATCCAGTTTAAGGAAGGAACTATGTCTAACGACTCATCAGATTTGTTCGGAATTGTTGCCCCAAGCGGGGAGTATGCCAATGATTGGCCGTCTCAATTCGTATTACCCCAAGGCATTAATGGCGACATGTCAGATGCTGGATGGAAAGAAGGAGCAGAGGGATTTCCTCAACAAACCTTCCTCGGAGCCTCCATTAGAAACTTTAATATAAATGCTGGTTTCGGAGATACTACCTCTACACTCTCTGTTGACTTAGTTAATGATGAGTTTAATCTATCCGATCAAACGTTAATGGGCAGCGGAGACGACCCTTATCACAATGGTGACTCAGACCAGTTCAGGCCGCCAGTCGTGGGCACTCCCGTTTTCTTCAAATTTGGTGGTAACCCAGCCTCTATAGAGCAGGCTTGGAGAAAGACATTCGACGACCTGTACAAAATAGATACTATAAATGAACCGGTTGATTTCCCCACTATCACCACCGCCGGTGAAATAAAAAGAATTCCCGCCTCTCACCACTACCTAAGAGGAATAGAAAACAAGGGTAAACATAATCAAATAAATACATGGGTGGATAAAAGCGCCCTTTATAATTCAGAAACTCAGTGGAGAGGTAAGGATCACCTCGTATTTGGAGGTATCCTCCAAAGCTATACCCAGAATAGAGGTCCGGGTGGCAACCCATTATATGCAGCACAGGTTACAGACCCTAGAGAGATACTTTCAAATGCAGTGGTTCTTTTAAGTAACTATGCTGGAACCACGTTCAACAACAAAAACCTACTTAATGTATTTGGGTTTTTAGAGCATGATCCTAGTGAGCCCACAAAAAAGGCAATAGAGGGACTTGCATTAAGTAAGAATGTTGTAACAAAAGTTATTAATCCGCTAAACGGGAATTTTATTTATGTCGGAGATGACAACTATCATTTTGAAAAACCGGCCTTCAAGGGCACCTTCTTCACTGGGACTGGCCACGTTCACTTTCCAGATACAATAGGTGAAACCTTTCCGATTACTGGCCAAGGCTTTGCCCGTAGAAGCGAAAGAGGAATGCCTTGGTATAGGATACGGGATGGGTTAAACGCTTTAATGGGTGTCAATGGGTTCTTACCCACTGAGTATGTTCAGGCTGGCTATGGCGGAGCAATAGATTTTAGGGGGTATAAATACATAGTTGACTTTAGTGGTATTCCAAGTGAGCTTATACCTGACTCCTACTTCTTTGACTTTGAGCAAACAGACCTTCTTTCTTTATCTCAAGAGATCTGTGATATTATCAGTCACGAATTATTTGTAACACTACTTCCAGTGATTGACCACCCAAGCTGTAAAGTTATTCATGACTACAACTCCAACATCATAAAACTCTTTCCGCAGTTCCGATCTCAGATGATTGCTGGTATAATTAGGGTAGATGCTATTGACAAAAGAAAGCCGCCCACTTACGGTGCGATAAAATCATACTTAGACTTTTTGCTTGCTAGAGGTGTTGAAGTAGAGAATCAAGATCTTGGTTATGAACTATCTAACGTCACAACTGATAAGTTTGTTGTTGGTGGTCAAGAAACAAATATGTACTACTTCTCAGCAGCTAAAGATAGAAATGACATGGAGGTTAGAAAGCACAAAGACGGACAAACTAATAAGCTAGAATTACTTGAGAGAGAGAAATGGTCTCTAGATACAATGCTAAAGCAACAAGTGTTGCCGTTCTATGGATTTCTTGGCCCAGAAAAGGCGGTTACTATCCCAAAGGGCTTTGGCTCTTATCAGCAAATTCTACTTGATGCGACTAACCTAAATGCCTTTGGTGTAGGTAACTATTATGTAGCTACTGAGCTTGAGCTTAGAGCTGCCCTCGTTTCTTATCAACAGTGGAAAAATTTCTTATTACAATATGATGAGCAGTGGATGAGGAAGCTCGAAGGCCCGATAAAACACTTTGATCAGCATGTACCGGCTGACGTTGCTGCCGAGATTGCGGACGCTGGGATGAGTGATGATGTTACAGAGATGTTTAAAGCGTGTTTTGATGGTAAGTACGGAGTTTCTGTCCCAAGATGCGTGTGGAGATCGGATAAAAATTACCTTGGGAAGGACGGTTATCCGGCAAGCCCATGCGCTCCTCCGTTTGGTTATCCGCTTTATTATAAGAGGGCTGAAAAGATAGGTGTTGCCGAAGGGGGAATAGTCTCTGTCTTAAACGCGCAGACAACCCTAACGAGCAACTTAAGGCAGCTAAAGGATAAACTAGATACAAATGAGCCATATTTTAACACCATAAAAGAGGATGCCCTTGAGCAAATAAAGAAGATTGAGAAAAGCATAAATGTGAAATGGATTCAATTCAAGAGAGCGTTCTCCAATGATCTGGCGGCACAAGCAGCCTTTTCCACCATAAATATTAAACTGTACACGGCGTTAGCGGAGGCCAAGGCATATGTCAAGCAGATCGAAAAAGACTTAAAGCAGGCAGATGCAGATGACAAGCTTGTTCTCGCACATATTAATGACACCATAAGTAATAACAAAAAACTTCTCAAGAACGCTTCCAGAATAGCCAAGAAGGGAGAGAAGAATGCCCAGAAGGTTTATAACTTTGTTAAGAAGGTAGCGGAAGAGAATTTAGGAAAAAAATTCTTGGTAAAAATCCCCAAGAAGGCAAATATGAACTTCGAGCCAGACATCAAATACTGGGAAAAAGGTATTGTCGAAGATTTCTCCGGAGGCGACGAAGAGGGCGAAGGTGAACAGCAAGAAAACATGGCCGTGTCTAACGTTAAGAAGGGGCCATTTGGATTTAGGCCACTTCCCGTTACTGCCGGAGCTGCATATCACATCAGTGGCGAGGCTTGGGACATTATAATCAAGAATTTAGGAAAAGGAGTGAAAGTTTCGGATGCGTTTGAACATTATTTAGATCCTGACCACAAGACAGCAAATGCTAGTTTTCCGAATGGATATACCAATGGGGCGTTGAAGTGCAACTACAATCCTTTCACTGAGACATGGGAATACAATTATAAGCCAGAGCCTCAAGGGGGCTTTGTTGACTTCTCTCTGGTTGGCATGAAAAGTGTCGGCATGGGCATTGGCTTTGAAGCTAGATATAAGAGGGCGTTCCCTAAGTTTGTTACAAACGCGCTAGCTCCCCTAGACTCCAAAAACATAATGATGTCAAGCAACAGAATGTCTTGCTATGTTAGGTTTGATAACAGTCACCTCTATGATTTTTCAAAGATATCTTCCGAGTCTTTCTCTCAGCAGAGTATAAATGAATTTGGATGGATTATACCCGACGCACTAGAGGAACTAGATAATGTTGATCCCGACAAGAGTATGACTATGGCGGAGGTTCAAGCTAGACAAGATGAAGATAAACTCTTGGATCGACAGCCCCCATCTGTTGCGTTTGTTAAGTGCGATGTAGACGAAGAATTCTATATGGCTCCAAGGGTCATGAATATTCCAACAAAAGTTTTTGCTAGAAGCTTTAAGGTTGTTGTTCCAACACCAAGAATGGAAATTATAAAAGTTGCTCCAGAGGACAATCCTGATACAGACAATGTCGATGAGTCGAAGTGCTTAGTTCCAAGTGGTGTAACAAGAAAAGTAATTCCTGTCTTCAGTCCAGCGGAACCAAAAAAGAAGTCAAAAGAGAAAACTGTTATGACTACAGATTTTCTTAAGGTCAAATCGACGGATGGAGTACCCCTTTATTTTGATCAGTCGGCTTGGGACCCGGACAGCACGTTTGGTGGAGACATAATAGGCATAGACAAAGAAACAATACATTTAGTTGATGGAAGAAAGGTTGCCCAAGATCCAGATAGCGTATATGCATTAGTTACACTACCGGGAATGGTTACCCCCACTTTGGATTTGCGGTACTGTGATGGCCCACAGTCTTGCTATCAGACAGCTAAAATGTATAATCTTCAAACTAGGGACGTTGTTAAAGGAGTAATTGGCTTTGAAGAGCCAGCAGAATTTACCAATGGCGTCATAAAAGCAACCTGCGAGACGCTACAGGACTTTGAACTTGGAGAAATAAACGACGCCAGAGCAGCCCAGAAGAAAGCTCTGAAAAATGCCAATGTCGCATCTATGGACAGTTCGTTAGCATACAATGCTCCCTCTCCGGTTTATCCCGACATGGTGGCGATACCTCTAATGTCAATGGAAAGATGCTATGGCCCTTGGTTGTCTAATGCATCGCTTGACCCCGGAACACTATCACCCGGAGTCACAAATATTGGTGGAAAAATCGAGTTTGTTAAAGACGAGAACTTGGCCCCTTGGAATTATGGGGGTTACCAATTGATGAATGAAGCAGGTTTTTTACAGGCACAGTTTTCAAATAGTCTTTTACTATTTACGGAGCGAGGAGGGTTTGTTATACCTCAAGCTCCTACAGGAGTAGCAATAGCCAGAGCTTTACAAAATGGTGGCCCTTTAGTAACCTCGATAAACGTAGATATATCACAAAGTAAAATAAGTACAACCGTTAAAATGGATTTGTATACTTCAAGCTTTGGAAAACTACAAAAACAGAAAGAGGGGAATATAGCTCAAATTGGTAGAGAAAGACAGAAGCTGGTTGATCAGAGGAATAACGCAATAAGAAGAGGTATGGGAAAAACACTCTCTAACAAAAACTTTTATGAGGCCGTACTCAAAGGTGGTGGAGCAGACCTCCTTAAAGCGGCAAGTGCTTCAACCCAGCACTTCTCTGATTTTGAGAAGGGACAAGTTGAAGAAAATAATATATTCTTAGCTGCCAAAACATCATGGAATAATGGTGAGCCGGTAAACTTCAACGGCACGGTGGCCGGAGGAGCAGGCGACATGATCAAAAAAGGTAATAGCTATATTCAGACTAATCTTAATAACGTCGGTGAAATGATGGGGTTATCTCAGGATACGGTTGGAGCCTTAAAAACAGCGGGATTGACGAACATGGGATTCATTGGAGACTTTATTAATTTGGTGGACATGACTACCCATAATGAAAACGAACCTAGGGTAGCACGCCCTCCGCAAAAAGGCGTTGACCAAAGACGTGGACCAGCCCCTCCCGATGAAGAGAATTAAAGGACTAGGAGAACAAAAATATGGACAATCTAGATAGATACAAAGCAGACTATCACGAGTTTACAAATAACAGTGAGTGGTTAAAGAAGTTTAACCTTTCTGCGTACACCACTGGGGTTCTTTATCGCTGGTGGAATACGTGCTGGATGGATCAGGGCGATCCGAACGCGAACGACGTTGCTACAACTGGCCACCTTGGTCAGAGCGTGACGGTTAGAGATCTTTATGCGTACGAGTTTGGCGTGGACGACTTCGGTAGTACGAACCAGCGGGGTGACAGGAATACTTCGTTTTCGTACGAAGAAGATCCAAGCATGGCTGTATTTATGAATGGCAATAGAGCACGGCGCGGCCTGTTGCAAAGTGGTATACAGTTTGAGGCGTGGAGATTTGAAGATAATAACAAGGGTAGATTTGAATTAATAGAGAAGCTAGTAGACTGGACGTGGCAAGACCCCAGAGAAGAGGTTCTTTGGGGGCCATTTGATTGGGACGACCTTCAGATAGATGAGTTCACTCAGAAAATAGTCGTCTCTCCGACAAAAGATGGAGAAGAGCCTACACTTGTAGATGCAGAGTATGAGGGTTGTGACTACGACGTTGGTATACTTGGTTCTCCCTATCAACGCCTTTCTGAAATAATAACGATGAACAATTGGGTCAGGCTCAAGGAAATCTCTATGCCAAAGGTAGAGGATTGGTCCGAGAAGGATAAAGCTAGAAGAGAATTTATAGATGATATTAAGACCTCCAGAAGCGGCTGTCTTTCCATTATGTGCTCGATTACTGTAGATGTAACTCCGGACAGACCTGAACTTTGCCCAATTACCGAGTACTTTACAACAAACCTATATTTGAGAGATACAATCAAACCTGAGAACAAAGCTTTCTTTGCTCTTCCCGAACTCAAAAAGATAGGTATCCCTAAAGATTCTACAGGTAGGCCGTATGGCTCCAAAAAAGACGGAGACCTTTCAGAGCCAGACGAAACCAAAGAAGGGGACAAAGTAGTTGCTGATATTGAGATGCACTTTAATGAGTACACGGGGACTTATCAAAGCGGCAGTAAGACTATCTTAGCAAAAATAACCAAAACCGTTGGCCCAGCAGATGGCGCTGAGGATTTAGAATCTTTGAAGGGCGGTGATAACGCGGAAACACTGGACGGATTAAATGATAACTATCTCCAAATGGGAACCGGGGAAGCCATGCCAATTACTATGCAGAATGGCAACCCATATCAATGGACTCCCAATTATGCGCTACCCGCCGACTGTAGAGAGGGTAATACGGACAAAGCCACAGTTATTGTATACAATCCAGACCCAGAGAAAAGCTTTTCTGTTGGTAAGACCGTTCTGCTACATGAGGTAGACGGTGTTTGGATGCCTGTTGAATTCGGCTCCGGCGAAGACACGACATTTACCCCAGAGCCCATATTTAAAGGTAGATGGGAAATACAACAGTTCGCAACATGTATGGGCAATTTTTTCGCAGTGTCGCGGGAGGTGGAGCATCCGTGGAACAGTGATTGCAATACGGTAGATTATCCGTTTGGTAGAAACTCGCAACTTACACCTATTCAGGCGGAGCAAAATTTTCATAGAAGGTATCATTACCTCGACGACTTGAATAATGGCTCAGATGATGACCCCATTAAATATGCAGGAAAGACCACCAGCGCCGCCTCCAACGCTGCCAAGGAGGTTAGCACAAAGAGGGTGTACAGCTGGTGTAGACAGGTTACGGGATTTGACTATTTAGAGCATACACTAGGAGGAACTAGGTCGCCTACAAAACGGTCTATAGATAGAACCACGTTTGGTCGATTTGCCAACGGTGATATGCCTTCGGAGGCGGGCGGGTTTAGCCCTGAGAATACTGTTTATTTTGGGGCGCTTTTCCCCGATGGATGGACCGCTACGAATATGGACAACGAGGAGGAGAGTGGCCCTCAGACTCTTACGTATGAGGCGCGACCCTATCACATGAAAACTTGGGGTGTGGAGAATGAATTTTTCTACGACCAAGGAGACACTGACAATCCTGTTATTCCGGCAGCTAAGAACGTATTGCCTCAAACTTTGCAGGCGGATTCTGATGCAACCGCCTACCAAGACGCTTGGAAGAAGATTGTAGACCAAGATGAACAGGGCGATGTTAAAGACGATAAGAAAGTAGGCATGTTCTATAATTATGCAGATCATCAGTCTACGGTGTTGGAGCAAATGCCAGCAGATTATGCGTTACAATGCTCCCCAAGCGGAACGTATGGCAGACCCATTCTTAGTCTAAGAAGATTAATGGAACTCGATGATATATCGTCCGCGTTTCTGAAGTGGGAAGTCCGAATGGGGTTTTACACTAAAACATATGATAAGACAATTGCTGGTACGAGAACTTTAGATGATATAAAAACTCTACAGACTACAGCTCGTGGAAAGAGCTTTTATAGCTGGCTTTATCGAGAACCTCAAGACGGTTTTCCTGAAGACGAGTCTGGAGAGACCACGGTTGAGTACCATAAAAGCGCAATGGACTGGAGGCCACTCAGGGCGTCTAGAATACAGTTCAGACCATTGATGTATGAACTATACGCTAATGATCATGGGAGGCAAATCCCGACAGATTATTATCGAACCCCATACTACAATAGAGATTATATATATAACTACTTGTCGTTTAAGATGGACGATGGACTTCCAGCTTGGAGTACGCAAAGTCGTTTACGCGAGGATAAATTGCGCAGAGGCGTGCTGAATAGAATATACATGGAGAATAATGACGGCCCCGGTGGTCGCCCAAAAGGATTTGGCGACTGGGGCTTCAGTCCAAACGACGGCTGCGACACGGTCAATAGAATCTTTTACAGAGCTAATGGGTTACCTTTCAATAATGATTTTCAAGAGGCGGTATACAACAAGTATCACCCTAGCGAGAGGGTGCATTACGACCTGTACAGATGCAACTATGCGGGTGGAACTAGGGCAAGATGTAATCACCGTCGTTTAAAAAGTCATGGAGGAGTCGGGGGCGTAGGTGTTATAGGAGCTGTCTGCACAGTTGGAGCGGTTCAAAGAGTATCTTTTACGACGATGAACAAACTTGGAATGCAGTCGTGGTTTTTGAATAAACATTGGTATCCTTCTTGGGGGGGTAATAACTTTGACAGATTCGATAAGTTTGGAACTACGGATCTATCCGTTCGTGTATATCAGGCACACGAGCGAGAGAACTTAATATATGACTCAAGGTTCTTTGCTGTTCACCATTTCAACGACGGAACATCTCTTCCGGACGACTTCAAGGCTAACCCAGCCCTGCCCAACGTCCTAGCCGTCGCTAAAGACATTTACGAGGATACCATTATTGACACCATCGAGGCTGACACTGATAATGACGCTCAAAAAGACTGCTTAGTAGGAGTGAAGAGAAGCAAGGTAGACGTTCAGTTAGCATCATACGTGGAGTATGAGGACGATTGCAAGATTAAAGAAGAGTGGGTCATAGCTAAAGATAAAGACCCTCCAGAACTTTATCATCCGACCAGATATGCATCTCCGGCAGAGCCGACCACGCTCCAGACTGGGGAGGGGGATCAAGTGTATAAAAACCAAATTTACCGCAGGGGTGATGATAAGTGGGGCAGGTTAATTCCTAAAGAGCATTGGATAATTGATCCAAGAAGAAGAGGAAAATGTTTGCCCTATAACCATTATAGAGAAGTTTGCCAACTACCGCATTTCTTCTTTGGCCAAGTTATTCTAAAGGGTCCGTTTGTGAAAATTGGAAAGGTTTGGGCTAGATCTACTGAGATGGATAATTACGCATCCCTTACAGGGCAATGGGCTTCCGTGCCCGCTCTAGAGACAAAAGATGCGAATGGAGATCTTGTGCGTAACGATCAAGATATTAGGGACGTTGATCTAGTTTTGACACAACTGGGGCAGGATTACAAGATAGGAGACAGGTTTAAGGTAGAAGGGTTTGATAACAGCGAGGTCACGGTGATGTCTACCGGTACTCAAGGATGTGTAAACGGCCTCTTTATCAAAATGAGAACAGTTAATGGTGAAATTCCACACACGGAATATGTGAAATATGGAACGGATGTTGACCCCAGCGTTCTGATAGACGCAGACTTAGAGTTTAAAGATGTTGTAGATTGTAAGGATTTCAGCGTAGAAAAAGTGGGGAAAATCACTAGAATTACCAATGGCGCTGCCAAACTTAAGCCCTATAATAAATTCTCTGTTAGCGGAAAGGGTTTTAGTGCATTCGTAACTGGAGCAACGGTCAGAAATCTATTAATGACAGACCATAAGCCCAAAATAGCCTCAATTAACGATTATGCACAGCTTTCTTTACCGTCCAATAAGGACGACGGGGGAACGGCGGGGCAAGACTTCCTATTTGGATTTATTCAGTCATCGAATGATTTCATTGAGATGGATGGGGGTGAAAGGATAGTTGACGTTGATGTTGAGACAAATCCGTCACCAAGCGGGCTATACGACTGTTTTTTCCATTTTCATAACGATATCACTCATACTATATTAAATAATGACACAATTGGTGCTATTGGGAACGTAGGAGACCAGTATATACAGCTAGATATTAATCCTGTTTAATTTAACGAAAATCTATTTTATGTGTATAATATAACAACTAGAAGGAGAACTTTTTACTATGGCTACAATTACATTCCACGCGAATGGTCACAAAACGCAGTATGCCACTGCGTATAATACAGACCCTTCGCTCATAGAACACACCAAAGGCTCTGGAATTGGCTTCTACGGGGCAGGTTTTGGCCTGTCAGTCCCTGTAGGTCAATACCAAGAATCCAGCTATGTCACCAATGGTGATGGCACAACTAGTGGTGTAAAGCTTAATAATACGCAATTTCAGTCTGCCAGCGGGATAAAAGCCAATGGCGCTGCTGTAACAGCAGAAACTTCAGGTATTCCAAACTGGTACGCACCTTTAAACATTAGGTTTGTACACGACGAAGCTGTCGCCACTCAGAATTGTAAGCTCAGAATCTTTGATAGAGCCAGTATCGCTCAACATGCTAGTGGTGTAACCACAAAGGTACTAGAAGTTAGGCATCCGCACGCCACAGAGGGACATGCTATTGGAGCTACAAATCTAGCTGGAAGTGGGTCTTTGGCTCATAGAGGTATTGATAACTTTAGCTGGTTTGAATTTGACCCCGGAGATGGTGGCACTCCTCCTGATATGACCTTCACAGCCTCACCGGGAATGAGCGGTCTAAATACGGTTGATGGAGATCCCTTACCTTCAGCAAACTACATGGGTGGTGGAGCTGACGCGTTTTTAAACTGGAAAACCAAAGAGGGCGCGGCCCATAGATCAATCAGACATGATTGGTATTTGGCGCTTAGTGCATCTCCCCAATCTATTGGCAGCAAGACGGATTATGGCCTATATTTCACTCTAGAGTATCTATAGACTGAAGAATAGATTATCGTTAGATTTAGGGGGGTAGCTTTTGCTGCCCCCTTTTTCTGGTTATAGGTAAATAAAAAAAGCGAGGGGCGGCTTTCGCCACCCCTCTTTTGAGCCTCCTTATTCGTTCTTTTCAGTTTTGGGATTCCACTTGACCCAACCTCTGTCGGGCAACCAGTTTTCGCCGTCTTTCCTCTTCGGAAATAAGCCACCTCCCTTCTTATGAGAACCAAAGGACAACCTTGCTCCGCAATCTCCGCAGCGAAGTTCATAATACAAGTTGTCATCGACATTTCGCACTACGAACCGGATATTATCGGAGCCGCATTTTCCACATTGTTCTTCCTCAAAGACTTCTTGAAATTTAGAAATCTGTTGGAAGATGTCTCTCTGTGAGTCGCCTTCTAGCTCTACGCTAATACGGCCACTCTTTGTTTTGTAATTAACCTTCATTAATTTCTCCAATCGCTTAAATAAGCAGTTATAGAATCTGGAATTAGACTTTTATCTTGTTGAAAGTCGTTGAGTTTCTGGATAGCGGCACTTGCTTGACCTTTATCCACTTTACGCTTGACGTTTACATCGAATACCTCCTTAAAGAAATCTGCAACGCTTAAACCTAACTGCTTACACTTAACATCAATAAAATTGGCTTGTGGGTCAGTCATTCGCTGTGAGTCGTCATACTCACCCTCCGTTGCTACTTGTTTGGTTTGACTAATACTACGTACAATGCTAGCAGTATTCTTTTTGGTCATCTCTTCAGCGGCCACAGTCTTGAGTCTAAGAGCCTTTCTTAATGCTCTGCCCTCGGCTCTAGTTGCGGCTGTAGCAGTGTTAAACACGCAAAATGCGTCGTCTGTGTTGCCTTCCCAGCAATCTGCAACATCGCTAAATAAACTACCGTCTTCAAATACAATTTCCCATACAACAGTAGCTCTGCCAATTTCATCTCCGCCAGTAGGGGCAAAAACTTGTGTTGGCCTACTACTGACAATTCTTCCTAGCAGAAGCTCTGCTACTCTCCTTAATCCTGCACAGAGAGGTCTACCCTCGTACAATTCCCTATCATCAAATAGACTTAGAACGTGCTCATTCCATTCCGGTGACGTGGGATTTATTCCTTGTTCTGAACTCACAATTTTATCCTTTACGCTAGTATCAACATTTTCCGGTGTTTGGAGAGCGATGCCCTCAAACAAATCATCATTATCCATTACTCAACCTCTATAAAACGTTTGGATTTAGGCGGGAACTTATTGCTGATCTTGTTTAAACAATCAAGAACTTCCTTTGCAATTTGCTCACGCTTACTCAAAGATTCCTGTCCCAGTGACTTCACGCGAATCACTGCATATCCTTTACTCAAAAGGGCACCACTTTTTCTCAGGTCGGCGTTTATTTGCTTTTGAAGCTTATCTTCGCCCCATATTGGGAGAAAGTGACTAGGCCCGTCTACTTCTATAATAGTCCTCAAATCTGGAATATACAAATCAATTTCTAGATTTTCTGCCGGTATTATTACTTGGTGCATTCTCACGGAATACCCAGAGTTGTGCAACCTTTCCTGCAAGAATTTTTCTAGCTTTGATCCTTCCTTGGCAGACCTTTGTATTGCCTGCACCCTTTTTTGTTTCATGCTTTCCTTTTGCGTGGCTGACATTCCATTCCATCTGTCTCTAGCCTGCTTAGATCTTTTTTTCCTCTCCTTATCGCTCATCTCTTCCCAATAGGAAGATAATCCAGAGCTGATCTTTACCTTCTCTGCCAGAGTTCTGGCTTTACCCTTTGTCGGGTGATCTCTTCTTCCGCTTTTCAGCGCGTTTGATTGGGCTGAACTTTTCGACTTTAATTCGTGCCCATGCTTCTTCAGAGTCCTTCTCACTTTATTAGGGTACGTATCTAGCAGCTCTGCTATTTGATATGTACTCATATTTTGCTTGTTGTACATTTTTATAACTTTTTTCTCAAAATCGTTCATTATAGTACCTCTGAAAAACTTTTAACGGTAAAATCTTCTAGTAGTTTTGGTTTCTTTCCGGTGACACGATATAGATATTTTTGATCTTCAGCACTCTCTGTAATAATCTCAGTCCTATTAGATACATCTATCAGAGACATAACATCTACTTCATCTTCATTGTATAGATAGTGCAACTTAAACTTATTGGTAGCCTCAAGTGCGTGGCGAGTTGCATCTAGCGTAGTAGTCACCAGATTGCCGGTGAAGTACCATATATCTGTGGAATTAAACATACCAAAATCTGTCTTAATTGGGTTGTAGTCTATGTTATCGTAGAATACAGATGCGTCATCAAGTTCACCGTCTTTTAAACCGGCGTTTAACGCAGAGAAGATCTTTTGGTTGCTACCTTTTTCGGGACTCATAGACCCCACGTAAAACCCTAGGTTCATTTCTTTTGCTCCTTTTGGTTATTGAACTATCTAATATCACATAAGAACCACTCTATGGTTCGCTGAAGTCCTGTTTGTAAATCTGTTTTGGCCTCAAAGCCTAATTTTTCTTTTGCCTTACTTACGTCTAAACAGCGTCTTGGTTGACCATCGGGCTTAGACGTATCATAAAGTATATCTCCTTCAAATCCCATCTGCTCCGCTATCTCGGTAGCGAGGTTCCCAATGGTAATCTCACTACCACTTCCAATATTGATAGGCTCTGGGCCAATGTCATTTTGAATAGCTAGAGCTATTGCTTCACAGCAGTCTGGGGCGTATAAGAACTCTCTGGAAACCGTGCCTGTTCCCCAAAGGGTGACTTCACGCTCGTGGTTCCTCATTGCATTATAAAACTTTAAAATAAGGGCTGGTATAACATGGCTACTAGTTAAATTAAAATGATCGTGCGGGCCATACATGTTCACAGGAATAAGGTTTACACCATTCATTCCGTACTGCTCATGATATGTATCCAAGAGCTTCATTAACGCTTTCTTTGCGATGCCATACGGGGCATTTGTTTCTTCTGGATATCCATTCCACAGCTCTTCTTCTTTGAAGGGAACTGGTGTAAATTTAGGATATGCACAGACCGTGCCTAGTAGTATAAATTTTATGGGCTTATATTTATCGCTATACAATCTAGCCCGCTCTATCATATTAGCACCCATAACTAAGTTCTCATACATGAACTTTCCGGGATTTTCTTGGTTTGCACCAATCCCTCCCACGCTCCCAGCGGCATGAACTATCACGTCCGGTTGATAATACTCAATGGCTTTTCTGCACGCCTGCTGGCAACGTAGGTCGTACGGATCAGATCCGATTGACCTTATCAGTATTTCTGTATGTTCTGATAGAAATTTAGGTAGATGTCTGCTAATGTTTCTACCTAAAAATCCCGTTCCCCCAGTAACTAATACTTTCATAGTAGATTTATTTCCTTTAGATCCAAGTTGTTTTTGGAGGAGTGTTATCATCTGAATCAACTTCTGAATCAACTTCTGGGGTTGGCTCTGGAGTTGGCTCTGGAGTTGGCTCTGGAGTTGGCTCTGGAGTTGGCTCTGGGGCTGGAGAATATACTGATGGATTATCTACTCTATCTACAATATCTTTGAGGGATGAGAAGACTACGATATCTGAACCGAAATTATACTCTGTGTACCTTCTAGCGTCTGAAAGGGGTAGCGCCTTGTAGTTACCCACTACTTCTCGAAACCTACCCTTGTTTTGGCCCTTGTAGGCAATAACGTCCAAGTCTCCAAGATGCAGATTTGCTTCTTCTGGAGTGACCACCAAAATAGCATTGTCTCCCGATAGGTATTTATCTAGTTTTTCACTCATTCTTTGTTCTCCTTTATTATTTGTAAGAATTGATCGTAATCTTTTATATATTCTTTATCGTCATGCTCTTCGGAGCATAAGACTAAAAGTATGTCGTCTCCAGTGAGATATTTTTGGTATCCCCACGTCAGCGTGTCCATAAAAACGGCATCCCCCTCTCTTAATATAAAATCAGAAAAGGTAGAATTGCCTTTATCGAGCGTGGCGTGAATCCTTCCTTTCACGCAAACAAGAAGTTGTTTATCTCTCCGATGCGCGTGATGGCCACGAACGTCCCCTTTTGGGACATCAGTAACATAGAAAAATCTTTTAGGTTGAAAGTCCGAGAACTTATTAAGCGCAAATAGGCTTCCGTTCTCTCCTCTAAACGCCTTTAAACTTTTTAGCATAATGTATTACTTTTTCAACCTCCTTAAAAGTAAGTTCCTCGTGGAATGGCAGGCTGGCGGTTGTTGTCGATGTTTTTTCAGATTTAGTCAAATCAGCGTGTGCAACTTCATAAGGCCTGAAGGCCTTCCCGTGACAGTGCTCATAGTGAATACCGCATCTAATTTTCTCTTCCAGCATCTTGGCCAAGAAGCTATGATTGTGCTTGACTTCGATTCTGTAGAGATGTCTACTTTTATTATTATAGCCGAAAGCAGAGTTATATACAGAATTAATTTTCTTTAAAACCTCATTTTTTTCATCTATTTTTTTTAGGTTCTCGTTTGCTATGTGGGCCTGAAAAGATGTCCAGTGCATCTTGTATCCCGCCCTGATGTGCTTCCTGTTCCAGCTATCCTTATCTAAAAAGGTGCCGTTCATTGTCATAAGTTTAAAGTAATCAATTTTATCCTTATTATTAGATACCACGATTCCCCCATCGCAACCGCTTACAGGCTTTGTAGGGTAAAAACTAAACACCATAATTGCATCGTCTTTACCTAAATCTGCGTATTGGTTTTTGGTAACTTCTTGGGCGGAGTCAAAGATATCGTCATGTAAATGATAGCAGCTTCCCACCCATTTCTCATCATTATAGAATCTTATTTTGTGTCCTGCGTTAGCCACCATGTTAGGCACAACCACGGGAATAGTACTCGGAACTTGAACTACCTGAGACTCAAATCTTTTGAGAGCGAGGTATAACAGGCTTGAGGCACTGTTTGCGGTGCAGGCATACTTTGCCCCCACGTATTCAGAAAAGTTTTCCTCGAATTTCCCAACAATATCTCCGTGAAGCAAATGTGAAAATTCTGAGGTATCAATTCTATGGTCGGGAATATTAAATAATTGTATCATTTTATTTTAAACTGAAACATTTTTCCACAGGAGCCTACATGTTCTAACATATCTCTAATAGGCTGGTATTCCTGCCTTTCAAAATCATGAACAAAGATATGCGAGTCCTCGTGGCAGAGTTCATTACAAATTTTAGCACACTCAACTCTAGCTCTCCCGTCAATTATAACAACATCATAGGGAGCCCCTTTTATGGCTGACTTAATGTATGTTTCAAACTCTTCATAATTCCCGTCGTTACCTTCGCTACGCTGGTTTTCATGCGGCCCTTCTATGTAGTCTAGATCGGGTTCCGCCAGTATAAGTTCCACATTCTCTGGAAGCGCTGGTTTTAACTCATCGTACCAAGCCTTCTGATGCTCTACGGAAACTACCGATTTGGCAATCTCAGACAATTTAACTGTAGATCTTCCTGAGCCATACTCCAGTACTCGACTTTCTTTATTTATAAACCGATGTACAAACTCGTGCTCTGCTTGTTCGGTTATTGCCGATCCGTGTTCATATTTACTACTTAGCATACTATTTTAGCTCCATATAACAAATCCAAGTATAGTCTAGTTTTTCTAGATAAAAGCTTTGGTATTGTAGGACATTAAGTTCTGACAATAAAGGCTCTGGTGTACCATAATCTTCCCCAGACCACTCATCTCCCCACCTTGTAATCTCAGCCTTAAATATTGGGTTCATCTCTTGATATACCTTTAGATTTTCCATCAAGAATTTAAAATCATCTGGCTTACTCTGGTGCATCTCCCTCTTTCCGGCAACATCAATTATGTAATCCTTCTGGCTTAGTATCTTCTTGGGCGTATAACAATCCCCTTGGGTGACGGGATAGTTGTCTTCCAGTATGATTCTCTTAAAGCCGAGCTTTTTACATTTTTTGATTCTGGGTAGACAATTCTGATGGTCGTCAAAGAATACCAACGTGTGTGCTGGATCTACTTTTGATTTCCAGTCTATATCCAAGAAATCCTCTGTTTCATAGTCAACTACGTCAGATGTCCAAACCCTATATTGCGGGGCTGGGTCTATTGATATAATTTTGGTATCCGGACTGGCAATTTGGAGAAACCAAGTTCCTAACCCCTTCCAAACACCGCTTTCAATCAAGAACTTGGGCTTTATCTTTTTCATCATGTACCAAGCGGGGAACATGTGTGGGGATTTCATCCCGCCCGTATTATCGAAAATTGGCCTATTTTCCCAAAGCTCCTTAAACTCATCTAAGTGCTTGAGCATATCGTGTTTTTTAAATCTCATTTCTAACATGTCTATCATGATTTTTTTCCTTTTAGGTAGAAGCCTGTTGGATGATTACCTTCTGAGTCAGCCAAGCTTAAGATACCGTTACTCAAGACGGGGAACATTTCATAATTGTGAGACTCAACTACTTCGATGAAATCATTATAATTGTGATAATATTGAACTGTTTTTATCTCGCCATAAGCTTCGTATTCCACATAATAACTGGGATCATTGGTAAATTGCATTCTTTGTAGGTATAGATTGTGTGGTTTTAAATTGAGTAAAAATCTTAATGCCTCGTCCCCATCAGGCATAACATCGAATACAGCGCCCTCTAATATGCATTCATATTTCTGTACAATCTCTTCAGTTAGTTGCCAGAGGTCTTGAACGAAGAATTTTTCAGGAGTTCCCCACTGCCTCTTTGCTATGTCAATTGCTTCTTCAGAGTAATCAGAACCATTGTACTCCACACCGTTAATGTGGCGTTCTACTACCTGTGATGCGGCTCCTACTCCACACCCAATTTCTAGAATGGTTTTAGGCTGAAAGTGTTCGAGTACGCTCATCAACTCTAGCCAATGAGGGGGGTATGCAGAATTAGCCGCCATCAAAATGTCGCGCCCATGCTTCTTTATAAACCTTCTCGCCCACCCTAAATCGGTACCAAGTTGCTCAAGATTTAAAGACAATTGTTTCTCGAAAACCGCCTTGTTTTTCCAAGATTCTTTTAGTTCGTTAAAGTTTGCCATAAATTTCCTCCATCAGCGACTTTGCTCCGCCCTGAAAGTGCAAGGAGTTAAATTTTATATCTTTCTTTAGTCTATTATTGTAGACGAAGGCACTCCCATCTGTAACCTTGACTTTTTTAACACCATTTTCAAACTCAAAGTCCTGATCAGACACATTAATATTATGGTCGTAAGTTGAGTCGTCTATGATCGCCATCATTTCGCCAACCCTTCCGGGACCACCGCCAAACTCTGAATGGTAGTGGAAGTACTCTAGAAGCGTCATGTCGCATACGCCACCCGGAAGTTTATACCTACGCCTAACCTCAAGATGTGAGGCGATCTTATTGTAGTGGTACCCACCCTTGTCGGAGTAGATGCTCATCAGCATGTCGCAAAAGTTATTTATACCTTCTAGTGTCATAAATGATGTATGACCCGAAGTCCTGTGGACTAAAGACATCGTGTAGTCACTGAAATTTTTCCACCCTTCTGTGGCGTTCTGAAATAGCATAACATCCGAGTCTATGTACATCGTCACTGGGATCTGGTGCTTCTCCATAAAATTTCTAAGCATAAACCATCTAGTATAACAAAACAGTTCATAATCTGGTGGAGTTGTGTTCAGATGCACGTATAGATTAGAGAACTCATTCATATCCCTACCCATATCAGCTTGAGGGTTGATATATGTGAAATTTTCATTATCTATGGATGGGTCAGCAGAACCCAATAGATAAACCTGATTGTTTTTCAAGGCTTGATTGATACACGTATATAAATATGGCTGCAAGCCACTATGTATGAGTATTACTGGGACTACCAATATGTTCCCCCTTCGATGTCGTTAAAGTTAACTGGTTTTGTCGAGTTGTCTGGCCTACACCAATGATCGTTGTACATAGGGCCAATGTCTGGGTGCTGATCCCATCTTTTTCCCTTTATTCCGAACATAATCTGCAAACCCCCTCCTATGTGAATAGCCTGCTTGCCTTGAAATCTAGCATAATCTGCCAGTATTAACCCGTATGCTCCGCATCCTATAATGGCTACGTCGTAATCTATCTCGTCCATTTTGTTCGTCATGTGTTCTACGCCCGTGGCGAAGTTTAGATCTTCTCTGGACGCAGACAGTCCGCCGCCATTTGTTTGGATTGACTTGATGGTTTTTAATTCAAATTCAGGCAGCACCTTTTTGTTATCAAATAGCAGCTCTCTTTTGCTGTACTGGTTAGTGATATCCTCATCGAACGGATGTATGACTAATACCTTCTTACCGGCTAAGGCCTCGCTCCAAGGGTTCTCGAAATAGAATGGTTCCAAAAACCTAAGCTCAAAAAATTCGGCTTGGCTGGCAAATTTTTCTATGACAACGATCTCATCGTACGAATCCATAGACCCTAAGAAATCAACACTCCTTAATGAGTTTGAATAGCAGTCAAAAAAGAAGTCCAGTGTGTTGTCGTCACTAGGGGCAACGCCAGCATTGTTGGCGGCAAAGAATCTGGTCGATTCGGAATAAGCCCCACTTTGAATCTTGTCGGATAGAATTGTTCTTTCGACAGCCCCGATTTTAGAAGCTACGAAAGGCTTTCCAGAAAGTATCGCCTCTTTGATTTTATCGTTCCCTTGAACTGCCGGTAGTGGCTCTGGTATACTCATTTAAATTCTCCCAACTCCTTGTTTATTCTTTGATTTATCTTTTCTGGGTCTATAGACTCGGGGTGGCTTCCTGTGAATCGGCCCGTTCTACACTCTCCGCGAACGCGAGGCTTAAACTCATGAACGCCGTTAAACATGTTCTCTATCTCTATTCTAGTTGATTCGTCGCCTTTTACCCAAGGTAAATAGACATTTTCAAAATAATTATCTATACAATTTTGCTTTGATACGCTATCCTTATAGTAGCCGACTTTTCTGGCCACCTGTGTTGGGAATACGTATGAATAATGATACATAAGCACGTTTGTCATGGCAAAGAAAGTATCGCTATTTATATGCTTACGCTCTATTTCAGATGGGTATTTTATTGTCGGAGGCCTATGGGTCAGCCAAGTTGATCCCGGCTCATACTTGAATATCCTCAAAAAGTTATCTCTTGCCAACTCAAAGCCTGTGAGATGATGATCTATACCCCCATAGAAAGAACAGCTCGTTACGCCCACGCTGGTGGGCTGATGTTCCGAGAGGAAAGCTATGGTTCTCTCCAAGTCCTCTTTCTTATATAGTTCGTCCGAGTCTAGATTCCATAGGTAGTCTATATCGTCCCTTATGTGTTTCATGTATGCTTTACACTGTTCGTCTTTTTCGGAGTATTGTCCGTGTACAATGCTGATCTTATTATCTGGATCGGGAAAATTATCTAGTATCTCGTTCGTCCTGTCGGTAGATGTGGTTCTGCCCTGCCGTTGCCAGTACTCAACCGGCCCCTCTGCTATTAAGATTTGTTCTGCATAGGGGTAAACCTGCTGTAGACATTCCTCTAAAACATAGTCGCCTTCAAAGACGATCATTCCAAAAGCTATTTTTAAATCAGACAAAGTTATGTAGCTCCTTCTTGCTGGGTTCCCAGTCTAAAGTTTTTCTAAGTTTTAAAGAATTGATGGAGTACCTGTAATCCTGCCCCATCCTATTCTCTATAAATTCTACGTGACTTTTCCAGTCACTGATCCCCTTCCATTCGCAAACCTTTTCTACAATCTCTAGATTTTTCATGTAGTTGTATGCCGAAACATTCCAAGTCTGATCCTCCTCCTCAGAGAAGCAGATTTTATATATAGCCTCAGCATTATCTTTGACGTACAGCCAGTCTCTTACATAGCTCCCGTCGCCATGAATTGGGATTTTCTGACCAGTATCTAAACTATGTAGAATCTTTGGTATAAGTTTTTCTGGATACTGTCTGGGGCCGTAGTTATTGGTACTTCTTACGATTTGGTAATTTACTCCGAAGGTTCTGGCATATGCTAGTATTAGCATTTCTGCGGCAGCTTTGGTCGCTGAATAAGGATTGCTTGGATGTAATATACTTTCTTCTGTTTTGTCTTCCTCGTTTAGGTTTACATCGCCATACACTTCATCTGTGCTTATATGAATAAATTTAGGCTTCTGATACACCTTAGCTCTAAGTAGGCTTAGGATGTTAAATACGCCCTCTACGTTGGACTTCAGGAATACTTTGGGGGCTTCTATGGAATTGTCTACATGGGACTCTGCCGCAAAGTTGACAAGTATATCACAGACTGGTATGTGTGTTAATTCACATATATCTTCTTTTATATGTGTGTATTTTGGATTATCATCCCAAGGTAAAGTTTTATTCGATGCATAGGTCATCTTGTCTATGTCTATGACTTCATGTCCCTCATCTAAAACTTTTTCAACAAAATGGCTGCCTATAAAGCCCCTACCACCTGTCACTGCAAAAATCATAATTATCCCTCAAAATTGTATTTTTTATGAATGTGTTTTATCTCTTCAAAATAATCGTCATAGATTTTCTTCAGACCTGCATCCGAACGATACAAATCCTCTGGAGTAAAGCAATGGTGCATTGTTGATGGGTTGTAGCTATTTTCCTCTACAGAGTAAACGAATTGCGAAAAGTGGCTAAACACTAATTTTTGTTTTTGCCCATGAAAAGTTATACAGCCATCTTCTGCGTATGTGTCGAAGTAATATAAGTACCATTGCCAAGGAGCGCCATGTCCAATATTTCCGTCTATAAATAGTACGCTTTCTGGTAACGTAGAGAAAACGTCTAGATATTTTTGATCTCCGCATGTAGCCAGTTCGGGATGTTTTCTGTGTAGAACTGCATCGTACCACCATCCTAAATATCTCTGTCCAATCTCTGTGTTTTTGAAGTGAACTACGCCCACATTAAACCAGCCATTTCCGTTGGGAACGTCCGGCCTGTATTGCCTATGCCTGAATAACCCTATGTCTCTGGGGCCAATCTCATCCAGCAGCCCGTTGATGCTTTGATGGAAGTAAATATCGCTATCTATGTAAGTTATGGGGGTGTCATTCTTTTCCATTAGGTAGTGCGAGAAGTATGACGCTAAGGCGTAAGAATAATATTTCCTATCCTCTGCTTTGAGTTTCTCAAGGTCTGGGTCTTCAAATTCATCAAAGTAAACCTTAAGAGTATCGCTTTCATGGCGACTAAGCTTGTCGTATGCATCCTCGTCAAAGCACAAGTAATGCAAAACAAAATCTTCACTCTTTTTTAGCAAAGACTCGTATAGGGCTAGTCCCTTCGGGAGAAAGTTATAATCTGAGAGAGCGCATAGATGGTTCATTTTTACCTCGTGCATAAACATTGGTATGGGCGATTACTGTTCATGTTAATAGCCGTTTCTCGCTCCACATCGTAACACGTAAAGCCGTATTCTTCAAGCAGTATCTGTCTGATTTCTGGCCAATCTTCGTCGAAGTGATTCTCTAATAATACTGTCTGCACCTTATTGGCAGTGTCCTTCATCCCCTTTAGCACCTTCAACTCAGCGCCCTCAACATCTATTTTTATCATCTTAATGTTAGTCTCGTCTTTGAGGAGGGTGTCTAGTGTAATACTCTCGGCAACGCCTTCCTCTTCAAGCTTTTTAAACGATGTATCGTGATCAAGTATTGTGAATGTCTGATCTGTCACTCCCTTGTGGTACGTTATAGAACCGTCCGAGTCTGATGCGGCAGCGGTTACAAACTCGATATTTCCCTTATCCTGATATTTTTGTTTTAGATACTCCATATTGCTCGGTGAAAGCTCTACGCAATAAATTTTGCCCGTAAATCCTAGATGGTACGTAAAGTAGCCCATATACACGCCATGACAGGCTCCAACATCTACTACCGTATCTCCCGACCTTATTATCTTAAACCTATCCATGACTTCCATGTTTTTATGGTCGTGTTGATCCATGTTAATCCTCCGTAATCCTGCTGGCTGGGAACCCAAGCTCCTTCCTCTTGTTGAACACAAGATGGTCTCTTCCAGAATAGTGAAGGGTCTTCCTTGCGGCTAGATCAACTTCTCCTTCGTTCTGCGTTCCCTCTACACTGTAATGTTCGTGAGTTATAATAACCTTGTCTATATACTTCTCTTTACCCATTCTTTTCACTACTTGAGTGAACTCATCATCGCAGTACAGGCTTTTGTAGTCTGGGTGATAGATATAACCAAAGCGTTCGTAAAGTTTGCGACCGAGTATTGAAAAGGTTATCAATTCACCGTGAGTATTCCCATCGTCGAAATGTACGCAACCGTCTAGGTCTGGAAAATGCTCCTGCATAGCATTGGATATTTCTTTATCCCAATTATAGACTTGAGGCACCATATCATCTGATGCACAAATAATAATATCAAAATCCCTATCGTTTATATTGGCGTTTATAGCACTAATCTTATCCGTTCCGTAGTCATAGTTTATAACCCCGTCAACATTCATATTAGGAAACCTTGGGCGAGTCTTGCCCAGTATGTAATTAATTCTTTCCTGAACATAAGGGTCAGTCATGGTTTCATCTTCTGCATCACAGTTTATGTTAAAGAAGACATTGTTCCAAATACTGCAAGTCTCGACGTACCTGTTGAGAACTTGAAGAAACTTCTCCGGCCTTGCGAGAGTAGGGAATTGCATTAACAGTTTCATAGCGTGCCTTTTAGTTTCTCCAGTTTTAGTTTGGTCTCTGAATCCTTCAGAAACTTACAAAGCCTAGCTGCCCTGCCGACACAAGTATGTCTTGACTTTATTTGTGCTTTTAGGGCTGATGATAAGTCATCGGTTTCCTCTTCCATGAATGTGGTAGCTAGAAATTGATCCAGCAGGGGCTGTTCTTCTTCCTGTATTTTAAATGTTACCTTGTTCGCGTGGGCCATAGCGTCATAGAACAATTGACTAAGAACTATATTCATACCAGTTGCAAGCATGATTTCATTATACTTTGAGTACAAACTCCTCATGCTTATGACATTCACGGGAAAATCAAAGTTCTTGTCTCTTTCTGGGGCGCTTGTTAGTTTTAAGAGGTGATATGTTTCTCTGTCTGATGCATAGTCTTCTATCTCTTTATTAATTTCTAGCCCTATCACGCCCAGATCCAACTCATAATCTGGATATGGTTCTTCAGGAAGAAATATGTCAAGCCCCGGAAGTATTGACTCTACCTGTAGGTGTTCTGATTTTGGCTTTGGTAGCACATTATGCGCATTAGTAAAAACAAACGGGCAGTTGATGTTACTCTCTTTGAATACGCTACCGACTTTGTCTAGGTCGGTATCGTTAATCCCCGATATATTTAGTACGCACTGAGTGTTTTTGTTTTGCGATAGATATTTTAGAGTGTCGTTGTTTAGGAAGCGGTAGTGTGTAATAAAGGTATCTGGAGCGAAGGAGTCGAAAACATCAAACGTGGACAGATTCGGATCTTGCCACAGAAATACATCCTGCCCGACAAGCTCTAAAGACTTGGCTAAGTACATTGGCTCTGTAGACAGCAGCGAGGTGTAATTCTGTATCAATAGTCTCATTTGTTTTGTATCCTCTTAAATATTTTTATGTTATTTACTTTTCTTATCGGAGATTCTAACTCCACGATTTTTAACGGATGTCTGGGAGCTATCTCGTTCAAGGCCTCAAAGATGAACTTATTTTTATACTCTGGGTTTGATATTGTACTATATAAAGCCTTTATAACCTTATGCCCCGAAAGGAAGAGCATCTCTGTCCAGAAGCACTTTTTTAGACCCATCGAAAACTGCTCTAGGGTTCCTTGTGGTGATATTGCGTTTATTTCAAATCCGCAGTCGTCATTCCTGTCTTGCGTAAGGACAGACGAGCACGTTAGGTCCAGATCTTTTAGATGGTGCGCCTCTAATAGGTTCGACCCACTACACAACAGCACTTTGTTATTTGACGTATTGTTCAGGCACAATCTTGCACTTTCACAGCAATTTGAGTTAAAATGTACTTGATTTTCCACCACTCTAATGTTTATATCGCTGAATTTCTCTTTTATATAGTTTACAGTTTTTTGCGTCTCAAAGCCAGAACAAACAATTATCTCAAAGTTTACGAAACACGCCTTGATTGACTCTATCTGCTTTTCTAGTATAGTCTTATTGCCTATCCTTATCATGCTCACGGGCCCATAGGACTTCATCCTATAGCCATGATTTTCGCTAAAGAAAATAATCGTGACAAAATCACGCGTTTTACCTCCATCAATAGTCCCTTCGGATGTTGGAGTCGTAATGTATCTATTATTTTTTCTCATATTTTAGATATGTATTCGTCTCCATAGATTCCTTGATGAGAGCTTTTAGCATTTCCTTGTAGTCTAAGTAGTTAAGATAAAACGTTGATGCTACACTCTTTGGTATGCAAGTTACATTATTGTCCGTATCTTCAACATAGATAACCTTTTCCATATCCAAAGCCTTATTGTTTATGAAGTCTAGGAAGTCTGGATCTATTGTCGATCCAGCATCCATGTTCACAAATCTACCTGTATATTTTACTTTTCTAAATATCTCCGTCTCTCTGAGGTCTATGGGACTTTCTGAGTTATGGAAAACCGCCCTAGTTTTTATACCATTGGAGTGTAGTTCGTTGTAGTTGTTTATATAGTCTAGTATAGAGCTACCTCTGTTTACTAGAGTAGACTCATGCACAGATAAAACCACAAGAAATCTGTCTTTTAAATAATTTATCTTATTAATAGACTCTGCCGTTTTCTTTATGTCTTGTTCGTCTTCAGAGTCGTCGTAAACTATTATTCCGAAAGTCTGACCGCTTTGTTCAATACAGGCTTGCGCAAAGTCCTCTAAAGTTTTATGCCCCTGCTTATCCATCTCTCTGAAGGTCTCAGACTCCTTCGGTCGATGGGCCAAGCAAAAATTTACTGGGTTATCTGCTTCGTACATCTTTTTGAGAAGACCTCCTACGCAAGAATCCTCCAAAGCCTTAGAGTCTTCATTGAAGAAAGCACATGAACTGCAAAGAGATCCACATACTTTATTTATGTGTTCTTTATTTCCCATTTAGTTTCTCTTTATAGTGAGTTCGTAATGTGTTCCGGAGAGTTGCGTAGAGACTACATTAAGTCCCATCTCTTGAGCGAGACCTCTCAATACTTGTAAGCTGGTGGCGGATTGCAACTGTGAGATAATCTGAGACGCTGTTGTTTCGTCAATTTGGTCATTAATGACGTTCTTACAAAGTATCCTAATGTCGGTGCCTCCGATAACTAACTCACCATTGAGTCTTAACTTACTGGCTAGCAAGCCCAATAGCTCTTGTAGCTTATCAATGGTAAACGTATCAACCGCATCGTTTGCCATTATTACATCACACTCATTGTCCGCTATTTCAGACAGGTCAATAGAGCTATTAAAGCATATTACCTTTTTAAAGTTCTTTATTGCCTCTTGCTGTGGCCTGACTACATGTATTTTCATTTTTGTGCTCCGTAAAAGTCGTCAAATATCCTGTTCCAATTGTTTATAAATTTCTCTTCTGAAAAGTCTTTAAGCACGGTTTCCCTAGCGGCGTTTCCTAATCGCCCCCTAAGCTCTTCGTCATTAAGTAGCTTCTCAATATATGACTTGAGTTCTTCTTCGTCGTTCGATAGGAATCCGTTTACTCCATTCTCTATAATCTCTGGTATCATGCATGTGGCCGTCGAGACAACGGCGCATCCGCAAGACATCGCTTCCAGTAGGGATGTGGGCACGGGGCTGATTGTGGACGTATTTAAGAATACCTTACATCCATTGTATCTAGATACCAAATCCTCCATACCGCTTGCAACACCGCCTTGAATGTTTGGGATTGCTTCATTTCCGTTTCCGATGACATCAATAATCTTTGATTCTGCTTGGAACTTTGAAACGACTCGTTGCCAGCCTTCATAGTTACAACAGTAATCTCTCTGTGGGAACTCGTTAACTACGCTAAGTACGTCAACCCGCTGTTCAATGCCGGTAGGTTTAAATGTGGCACTATCCACAGAATGATGCACTACACTAGCTGGGCATTTCATATCCCATTTTTTGACGGAGTATTCTGAAATAAACACGTTGGAGCTTCCTATCATGCTCCTGAGCGCGGCTAGCTGCTCTTCTGGCCAACTGGGAATTGGCAATGTGTGCTCTAGTGAGAGAATTGGCACACCTAGAACTTTCTGGATTTGTGTTGCGGCCTGAAATTGCCCAAATTTACTTTGGCTTAATATTATATCAATATCTAATCCACTTATAATAGCATTCTTGGGTAGGATATAGTAATTCTCAGGGAGTTTTGCATAGGACTCGTCCCACTCTTTGCATCCGTCGTATCTAAAAGAATAGAAATTGTGTCCAGTTTTAGCCAATTGGCTTTGGTATCTTTCGTGAGTATCGAAGGTAAGGATGTTATACTTGTCTTTACTCCTGTTTACCTTATTTAATATTTGTATTGTTTGACTAGTCATTGAGAATGTCCTCCATGAGTTTACCTATAACTTCATATGAGAATTTCTCTGCCTGATTTAAGCCAGCAGTTTTGTTCTCTACTGTATTCTTAATGGGATTTTCTAAGTATCTTTCGTAATACTCCCTCATCTTCTGTCTTATTTGTCTTTCACACGGCGTGAACCAATATTCTCTACCTGTAAATAAATCAGGAAATGCAGAGTCACTACACTTGCAGGATGAGAATACCCCGTCTACACAGTATCCGGTTCTGTCATCGTCCGATATGAACTCAGGTGGGCCGCCAAAGTTTCCGCATATCGGGGTGCTGCCAAATGCCATAGCCTCAAATGACGGAATAGACCAAGCCTCCCCATGAGAGGGGCAGAGAAAACAGTCAAATTGGTTATGGAGAGCGTATAATGCCTCTTGATCGACCCTGTTCGGTATGATTATATCTTTTTTGTATTTTCTTAGATCACCGTACATTCTTAGTTTTTGTTTTATTTCCGCTGTCTTCTGATCTACCAGTGCGTGAACCTGTTCGGGTGAGTGTCCAAACTTGTTTACCTTGATCACGAGGGCTACTTCCTCGGAACGATCAAACTCGCTGTGAAAACAGGTGATGACAGCCTCTAGATTTTTTCTGTCATTAATGTCTCCTATATAATAAAACGTAAACTTCCCCTCTGCTTCTGGGATGTCCAGTGTTCTGTGCTGTTTCTTATAGTTAGATAGATCGAAGGTGTGAGGTACAACTGAAATAGGCACTCCGATATTGTCTTCTTCTAGAAGTTTTTTAGAGCATGTGTTTGGAACCCATATAGAATCCATCTGTTGAAGGTAGTCGAACCAAGGTAGGTGTTTGATACTAACCGATTCAGATGCTAAAAAAGCTATGTTCTTTTTGAACTTACTGCTTCCGCATAGATGGTGAGGAAGAACGTGTTGTATACAGATGTCGCATCCATCCGTACTCTTATCTTCTAATTCCTTTAGTCTGCCAGATATTTCTGAGTCTTGTGTTAGCGTAATATTTCTACAAACGACATCCACCCCTATGGAGTCTAACGCTAATATGTAATTCTTAGCTGCTTCAGCCCATCCACCAAATTCTTTATAGTGGCCTATGTAGAGTACCTTCATTATTCTCCTGTCCTTAAAAATAGTGAGTCGCCCGATATACCTTGTAGTTGCCAAACTCTGGCGGCTTCAAAAAATCCCTGCTGTTCTAAAGCATGTTTAATAATCATAAAATCTGTCTCCCCTTCATACATAAGATGTTTGTGAGACCACTCTAATGCAATGACTTTGACAGTCCATATCATTTCTTGACATCCCTGTAAAACCTTTGCTTCTGCTCCTTGAACATCCATAAAAAGGGCGTCTATCTCGTCAATCTCTCGGTCTTTACAAAAATCCAGTAGCGAGGTTCCATAAACCTCCATCTTTTCGGTTACATCTTTGACCCCAAAGATTTCTTTCATTCCGTCTCCCAAAGGAAGTATAGACCCCTGTCCCGTATTTTGCATTGCATCCCCCACGAATGTTTGGTCGTCGGGTATGGTTTCTAGGTCATAAAACCTGTTAAAGACAACGGGGGCGGTGACATCTGTTACAGCCATATGGAAAGTATGGATATTTGGATTATCCTCGAACTTATTTTTACATATTTCATAATTAAATGGATCTGCTTCAAAAGCATATATATTAGCTTCAGGCCAATGTTCTTCAAGTTCTAGTACATCATAACCTCTATGAGCACCCACTTCAAATATATTTTTTATGTCTGGGAGTACCATCTTTATTTGCTTCAGGAATAGCATTATTGCATCAACTCCCTTTGCTTCATTGTCTCTACCCTTTTTTGCTCCCACTGGTTTATTCTGTTCCTTTGTATGGATAGATTTTCGTAGGCATTGTTAAAATCAAAGGGCTGTCTTGTATTCAAGCCGTCAAATGCGGCGGATGACTCATTAAAATACATGCCTCCAGTGGATGATGTAGCGCTTCTATAGGTTAAGTCTCTTGTAAGCCTAGCTTCAAAGAATGTATTAAGTTTTGAGTGATCCTTAAGTACGTTTGTTATCAACCATCTGGCTAGATCTTTATGATTCGCGTTTGGTGGAATATCTTCGGGCTTGGGGTCGGGAGGCTGTATGTCTGGCTGCGAGCACCAAGTTTGCTCTACGGGCCTTATCTCTACGCTATCAAAGTAGTCTTCCCACTTCTTACCGCTCATGTGCCACTGAAAGTTCTGAGTGAAGAGTTCTCTAGTTCTTTTGCCAAGCTCTTCTCTCTCTTCATCTGTATATTCATTGAAAAATTTATCGAAGTACTCTGCGGCAGCATTGTTATCTGGAACTGCTCTCAAGCATCCAGTTTCCAGCTCTTTGTATAAGGCTGCTGGTTTTATGGGATAGCCTTCGAGCTTTCTGATTTCGCTTTCCATAGCAGAATAATCTGTCCCGCAAACAGGAACACCACATGCAGCCGCTTCTACATAGGGCAATCCGAAGCCTTCGCAGTTTGCATATTGAGTGTAGAGATCAAATAGGTTCATAATAGAGGATAGATCTTCATACGAAACCCCATTCTTCACGTTGGAGAGTGTGGAACCCCATTTTCCCGTAAACGGAGATTGTGCCACAGCTCCTTTGAATACAGATGGGAAAGGACGCTTTGTTTCTGGACAAATATATGTGAAGAGAACGTGAGAGGCCAGACCGTGCTGTTGAAGCAGTTCCGGTATGTCCCATCCTAAATCTGGATATGATGTGTGACAATAGAGCATCACATTTTTGTCCTCTGATTTGTCTAAAAACGCTCTAAACGCCTCAAATAAATCTGGGTACAGCTTACGTCTTTGATTACGCATAACCGTGCCTAAAATCTTACAGTCTGGGTCCAGTCCAAACTGCTTTTTGTGCATTTTTCTATCCTCTACCGGATTATACGCTGGGTGTGCCGAAGGGGGAGCGCTACCTAAATAGTTTATCTTACCTCCCGATTGGTCCTCCAGCACGGTTCCTGCCCAGTCGGAGTAGGTGAGGCAGGCGTCTGCACTATTATATGAAGCTACCCACTGGCGTGCTTGCGGCCTTGCGTCAACGGTAGGCATAATGCACCACTTGAAGTAGTTTCTAAATGGAGACCGTTCTGCAAATTCTAGCATCCAAAAGTCCCTAATGTCACAAACAATGTCTGGCATAAAATCGAGACACACATGCTCAAATATCCACTCTCCAAACTGGTTAGATCCAGAAGAGCCGTATGCGTTTATTTCTTCTTCTGAGGCTTTAGGTTCACAGTCGGTATTTGGAGCCACGCCGTAATAGCTCCAAGGGATACCTTCGGCTCGTGGGTCATTTCTCTGTCCGTAAGATGCCATCTCAGCAATTTCATATTTGCCGGTACTATGAAGATAGTTTAAGATTTCGCGTGTATAGGTCGCGTAGCCTGTGTTTAAGAACGTAGCTTCGCTACAGAATAGAATTCTTTTCTTTCTCATTTTAGTCCTTGTCCAAACATCCGAAGTCGAATTGATTAACTCTGAAAATAATGTCTCCATTTTCATCCGCGTTCTTCGCAGAGGCTTGGACTGTCATTTTCATTCCTTTTTTGCCCAATTTAGAGATAGCATCAGCTCCGCTATCCCAAGCTTGAAATTTTAAAGTCGTTGGGTATCTCTTTTTTTCTCCGTTTTTATTTCTTACATATTCATATGTAATCAAATCAAACCTACAGAACCTTGCGTTGTATCCCCCACTTGTCGGGACAACTACCGGCGTCTCCAAGAGATATCCTGTAAATGTGCATATATTCATTTGTATTCCTTAGATACTACATTATAGTAGTATGGTATATTTATTCCAATTAAATTTCATGAATTTTATTGACAATAAATGAGTTGTCTTTATCTACATCTCCACACAGCATGAGGTTATTACCCTCATATAAAATATACTGGTATTTATCTCTAGCATCGGGGAAAACGATAACACTGTCTAGTGAGCAGGTCATGTCCTCGATAGTGAGAAACGACATGGTTCTGCCCTTCTGCTTACTGCCCTTCTTGTTGATCTTATGGTTAGCTACCCTCTGAATATTGGCTACAATACATATGTCTTTGCCGTGTTTTCCGTCCATAATTTCCTTACAGGTTGTATTGGCTATTGAAGTGTCAACAGCGTCAACCTTAGAGTAAGACACCGGACACCCCAGCATTTTGGTCTCCTGTTCAATAATCCAAGCCGGATCGTCGTCCAGACTGTAAGGGGGATTCTCCAGAAGCTCTATTTCATTCTCAACAATCTGACTACGATTCACATTGCTGCACCCGCCTCCTAGTTTTTTGGTGGGAGCAAGATCCCTGAAACACTCCTCTAATTTTCCCCATTTATTTATTGGGTATTTTGAGGTGACCCATTTAACCTCAGTCTTGGTAAGCTCCCTGAAGATCAGGTATTCATATAATGCTTGATTTCTAGTTACTCCCGTTGACTTGGTAGAGAAGAAGCCTATAGAGGCCAAGGCTTTGAAGGCTGTGGAATTAATCTTAGGGGATAAATAGATCAAAATATCCATCCATGTAAATTTCTCTGCTTCTTTACCTAGTTCCTCCGTTGCTTCAGAAATAGCACTGACCACTTTGTCGCCCGTCACTCCGGTTAGCCCCTTTACGTCCTTGACTCCAAACTGTACGTTATCACCAAAGATAGCAAATTTTCTAGAGAAATTGCTCAGTTTGGGAACTTTTACTTCTATATTAAATAGTTTGGCTTCATTTACTAGTTCATATATCTCTTGGTGGGGATCTTGCTTCTCATTTGCATAGTATAAGTAGGACAAGAAGAACTCACGAGTATAGTTGGCTTTATAAAAAGCAGACCAGTAAGAGTCCAAGGCGTATGCTACGGCATGGGACTTATTAAATGAATATCTAGATGATTTTTCGATCCATCCAAAGATCTCTTTGGCCGTCTCTTCATCGACAATGCCCTGCTTCTTGCAACCCTCGACAAACTCACCACGTATTTTAGCCATGAGATCTGCCTTCTTTTTACCGATAGCCTTTCTAAGGTTGTCAGCCTCCTGTTCATTGAAACCCGCTAGCTTTACAGCAATAAGCATCGCCTGCTCTTGGTAGACGAGAACTCCATACGTAGGCCTAAGTATTACCTCTAGAGATGGATGTAGGTAAGATACTTCCTCCTTTTTATGCTTTCTGTCAACAAATCGCTGGGTCATTGATTTTCCGTCAATAACAGCTTTCAGGCATCCGGGCCTGATTAAAGCAATTAATGCCGCAAGCTCCTCTAGATTCTTAGGTGCTAATCTTTTTGACCATGCCCTACCGAGATTGCTCTCAAGCTGAAAGACCCCTTTAGTTAGTCCTTCCTCATAGAGGTTCCAAGATTTTTTATCATTTCTATCAATCATCATCTTTCCTCAAATAATCAATTGCTCTCTGTAACCCTCCAATATTGTCTCCTAACTTACCTATGCCCTGATTGCAGTTTCTGCATAACCAGCCCCGAAACCCCCCTGTTTTGTGGTCGTGGTCTAGGACAAAATGGTCTGTTCTCTTATGGCAACACTGACAATGCTTAGGTTTTGGTGGAGCGTCTTTTTTTGCTTGGGCTAGTTGCCTAGAGGCTAACTTTTCACAAGCCTTACATTCCGATCTTACGTATTCGCCACTTGGAGTGTCTTTATAAAGTCTGCAAACGCGAAAGCTAGATATATGTTTTTCTCGTTTACACTTGACACAGATTTTATACGAACAGCTTTCCATCTGCAAAGGCCTTTTCAAACTTCATATTTCTGTAAACTGCTCTTCTGGATTTTTGTAGCTTGATAAAGATATTTGCGGTATCCTTAACATCCTGAAGTGCGTCGTGGGCATTTTCACTGGATAGCCCCATTCGTTCTCTTAGACTATCCATGCTGATAGACTTAACATTAGGATCTCCCTCAGTCCAAAGCCAAACATCATCCATAACGTCAATTTTATAAATTTGGTGGAACAGTTTTTGTTGTTGCCGTTTGTCATCCCAAGGGCCGTATTCCTTGCACAGTCGATTCACGATATGCATATCATACCCAATGATGTTAAAACCGGCGGGAATAGGTGCAAAATAAGGCGTGCCCTTCCAGTTATATTTATTTACAAAGGTGCAAAACTTCTTCCAGACACCCTTTGGTAGCGGTGCCCTTGCTAATTGTGACCTTGTCTGTCCGGTGACCTTTAAAGCTCCTTCTTCTATTGGATCTACTCCAGCGGCTATGGCCTCGTCATCGTCAATTATTGGACGCATCATGCTATTGAATTCGCCTTTAAGCTTAAAATTTCTACCATCTAAGGCAATGGCTGCGATTTGTGTAGGTTGGCATCTCATCGGGTTACGACCACCCGTTTCAAAGTCAAACACTATAATGTCTCTATTCATGAATAGTCTCCTTGATTAACATCAATTTGTCTAGTAGATTGATGCCTAGTACGTCAAATTTAACATGTCCTAAAGATTCAAGATCTGCCATTTCTAGACCAGCGATTTTCTCTTTTCCACTTCTTTGGTTTACCATAGGGCAAACCGTATAAAGCGGTTCTGCTGAAATAACTACGCCAGCGGCGTGTTTGCCTTGAGTTTTAAAAGTCCCTTCAATGTCTATTGCCTGCTGAAAGAATTCCGCATAGTCTCCTTGCAGCTGTCCTTTATCGTTGACAAAACAGTAGTCACGAAGATCGTCCGCGTTATTAATTAATGCCCACCGAATGATAGACCTGTCTTCCTCATCCATTTCTGCTAGTTGGTCAGAGATAGCCGCCTCGTCTGGGATGTATTTAGTTATTTCATTCATCTCACCAAAGCCGCAGGCGCTATTTACCCTGAGAACTTCTTTGATAGCGCTTCTCCCCTGTAGTCTCCCAAACGTGAGCATTTGGCTAACATTATCGTTTCCGTATGTTTCTTTAAGATAAGAAATAATTTCATCACGTTTACCGCCCGGAACATCAATGTCAATATCTGGGAGGGAGATGTGATCCTCTGTATTACGTCCAGCGTTATAGAATCTTTCAAACAATAGATCAAATTCGATAGGGTCAATCTGTGTAATTCCTATGAGATAGGAAATCAGACATCCGGCGGCAGATCCTCTACCCGGACCAACAAGCCAACCTTGCCTTTTGCAATACTCGATAATGTCCCATACGATTAAGAAGTACCCAAATAGATTAGCCCCTTCTATAACCTGATACTCTTTTCTGAATCTATCGCCGTATTCCTTTTTCTTATCCTCGTCAATAACTGTTTCACCAAGGAGTTCTGTCCAACCCTCTCTGGCTAGATCTCTTAGGTAGTCCTTTTGAGAATTACCGTTCGGAGTCTGGAAGTCGGGTAACATTGGTTGGTTTAGTATATTATAGTTCTCACACTTATCGTATATCTCTTTGAATAAATTCGGTTGGGGGTCTTCTATTAGAAGCTCTGCGGCTCCAATTTTATCTCTAACAAAGAAGTCATTGGACTCAAAGAAGATTTGATTGTCAATCTCCTGTCCATTATTCAGCGCCCTGCTAATTTTGGGCATAGTGGTCTTCATCTTTGAGCAGAGTATAATCCTATGAAGAACTGCATCTTGCTTCTCTGTGTAATAGCTTATATGGAGAGACTCGGTGTGCTCGTAAAAGTCGTCGCCCTTGATTGGCGAAAGAGATTCGTTCTTGGCGACAGAGATAAGATTGCCACCCTTGCCTAGCTCCACTATTAGAGGATGGTCTGGCTTTTGCTCTTCAGAGATTGAGGATACTATTTGTATCAGCTCTAGCCAGCCATCTTTATTCTTAGCGAACAGCGTGAAGTCATCAAACGCACACCCTATGATTGGTTTTATATCCTGTGCTAGGCAGGCTTTGTAGAACGCGACTGCTCCGGATACGCTTTTATAGTCGGCTATGCCGCAGGCTCTATAATGATTGTCAGAGCATTTTTGTGCTAGCTGCTTCGGTTTAGAGAAACCTTTTTGCAGGGAGTAGTGTGTGTAATTACACAGTGGAAACCAGTCCATAGTAATCCTTCAATATTAAGTTAGAGACTATTCTACCTGAGTCTCGAATCAATCTTTAATGTGGATTTTATCCCGCCACGAGGGTTAAAACCCGCTTCTACAATCAACGTATATGGAGTAAAGACCTCCATAATGTGATCATAGAGGGTATTAATAAATCTCTCATATGAGAGTCTGTTGTTACGGAAGCTATAAATATACTTCTTGAACGACTTGAGTTCAATCACAGAGTCGCTGGGTACCATAGTCAGGGTAACAAATCCAAAGTCTGGCTGATCTTTGTCCCCCAAGAACGTAAGCTCAGGACAGTCGATGGTAATTTCATAAACATCCTTTGAAGGATTCTTGATTCCTTGCAGGATCGACTTGTCGCCCCACACCATATTGTATACCTCTTCTCAATACCTCGTTCAATAATACCCGATTTGTATTATTATAGTCCGGCGAGGAGTATTCTCCAAGGTGTTTTCTAGAAGTTTCTTAGTTCGGGGAACAATTCATACCTAATATTTTCCCAGACCGCCCCAGAGATTATCATAGAAGCCTCATTGTCTGATGGATAATGCACGCCTTGGAGTATCCTAGCCACTCCAGCCAAGGAAACTTCAGAGAAAAATTCAAATGAGTACTCTGGATATTTTGCTGATAGTATATAAGCTCCAAGGGCAGCGTACGCCGTGTGACCAGAGGGGTAGGCTGGCGTATGATGAGTGCTGGTTTGAGTGACTTTTATTTTAATATCATATATAGGTGCCAACTGATAGGGTCTGGGTCTATTAAATTTATACTTTAAATTCTTAATAACCGGAGACATGACATCCCAAGCCCTGCCGAATATATCGTAGGGGAATTCCAGCCGATGCTTTTTCAAAGTCTTGTGATAAAGAAGATTTGGGTTGGCGTCTACCAGCTTGATTAAGTCTATCTGGGAGTTGCTTAGACTTCTTGTCAGTTCAGATATATAGATTAGCTCTTTTTTGGTGGTTTCGCTACCATTGGTTGGCGGGTCGGCTAGAACGTTGTCCCAACCGATAGTAACCGCCTGCGGAACGTCAAACGTCTTCTTTTCATCGCTATATCTTAGCTTGTCTATCTTTTCTAGAATGATCTTATTTAAATCGTCTATATACTTATTCATTGTTGACCATCGTGGGGTTTTCAATTGTTTTTGTTTTATTGTCCATTTGTTCGCATATTGGGCACATGTGCTGCGCTCCCGGCGGATGAAGTCCGATTTGATGATGAATCATAAGAACCCCTTTAAATAGCTGAGTGTCTCTCATCATCGTCTGTTCTTGTAGGATTTTCATCTCTGGATAGGGAGCAACAACAACATTGGGTTTTTTAAGTTCCCTAAACATATAGGCGTTAAAGCCCAAATTGCATAAAGTTATTGTAAATAAAACATAAGCTGCACATTTAAAAAAATTCATTTTGACACCTGTTAGGAAAATAGTTCAGTGATTACTTTTCCTGAATTAGCTATTTTCATAGGTCGTCCGCTGTTACTTGAGAAAGTAGTGCCTAACGAAATGTTAAGTGCCTTACAGATCGAGGCCATAACATCTTGGGAGGAATAAGGCTCTGTCTCCACTCTGGTGCCATCTTCGCTTGTTGCACCAACGGCGATACCACCGTTCATGCCAGCACCACCAACGACAACGCTCCAGCTTCGTGCCCAGTGGTCACGACCGGCATTACCGTTAATACGTGGAGTTCGACTAAATTCACCCATCCATATGATAGCTGTATCCTCCAATAACCCTCTTTGCTCTAAGTCCTCTACTAATGCACTCATGCCTTGATCTAGCATGGGTAACTTTGTATCTCTTAAAGTCGGGAAGATGTTCTGATGGTTATCCCATCCGCCAAGACCCACTTCAATAAATGGAACGCCAACTTCTACCAAACGTCTAGCCATTAGACATCCTTTACCGAAGCTGTTGTCTCCATATCTTTCTCTTACATTTTCTGGCTCATTTGCTACCTTCATGGCATCCATCTCTTTACTAGTGAGAACATTGAAGGTTTTCCTTAATACTTTTTGGTGCTCTTTGGCCAGTGATCCCCTATTGCTGTTTATAAAATTGGTTTCCATCATATCTAGAACATGTGCCCTTTGATAAAATCTTTGATCTATTTTCATATCTAGATTTCTAATCCTGCCGTCGCTATTTACAGCAAATGGATTATATTGAGCACCTAAGAATCCAGCACCTTGACTTGGGCCATTCACGGAAACAAATTGTGGAATCAAAAGATCTTGTTTTTCTAGCTGTTTAGAAATAACTGAGCCATAGCTTGGGTGAATCATGCTTGGGTTGGGCACATATCCAGTGTGCATGTAGTAACGTCCACGCATGTGATCAGCTTCACGAGTACTCATACTGCGAACAATCGCCATATTATGCATCTGTTTTGCCATCAACGGCATGTGTTCGCAAATCTCTACATCCCCAGTTGTGCTCACGGGCTTAAACGGGCCTCCAGTTGGCGCGTCTGGTTTTAAGTCCCAGATATCCATAGTAGAAGGGCCGCCTCCCATCCATAAGAGAATGGCCGACTTCCCATTTTTCTTCAATTCCTGCTCGTTAGCTTTTAATGTTTGCGTTAAAGCAGCAACACCAGCCAACGATGATAAAAACTCTCTTCTTTTCATAGCATTACCAAGCCTTGCAAGACCAATAGCGAGCTTTCCAGCGAGGGCCGGGATTGTCGCAGTTGTGTCTTGCTCTAAAACTTTTCCTTCTTTTTGGATTATCTTTTTTGATCTTCATATTAGGATCGCCAAAGTTTACTTTAACAACATTGCCTTTATCGTTCTTAACGTATACCGATCTCTTCTTAGGCCCATCTGGAGTTAAAAATGGCTTTCCAAGCTTTACTTTTCTACCTTGATATTCTGCTGCCCGAACTGGTATTAGGACTCGGCCATTTTTCCTGTACACACCCTGACGTTTATATGTATAAACCTCTCCTGTCTTAGGATCTTCATACTTATACTCGTTCTGTGCTTTCTTCCAAGATTCTGGATCTGGACGATCAGGATCTCCGCGTTTTGCGGGTTTATACTTCTTGCCTTCCCTTTCCTTTTTCTTGCGAATGTTTTCCCATAGTCCGGGTTTTGCTTCAGACACGTCCCATTCTTCTGACTCTTCTCCCCAGTCTTCGTATTCAGCCTCGGCGGGAATATAGAAATTATCTTCTGTCAGCTCTTCTTCAGAGCCGTAACTTTCAAAATAAGATCTAAAGTCAGCGGCCTCTACAATACTAGAATACTCCGTTGCTTTGCTCATGCAAACCGCAGTTCTTTGCTTCTGGTCTGGGTATTCAGACTTCATCTTGTCACTACTCATACAGCGCGACATAAAGTCCTTTGGTTTCTCTTCCCTATCTTTAGATGGCAAAGGCATGAATTTCTCCTAAAATCTGAAGTGAAAAAATAATCCGCTAAACGGTGTAGGGTACACCGGTGCGGGTTGTGGTTGTATAATTACAGGGGGGTGATATACTCTGTAAAAGCCATATATTGGATGATACCTAGTCTCTACGGAAGGGTAATTAAATGGGTGAACATATGGTCTACCGATTATTATGCTTCCATGCCTGTAGTTGTGGCTAGGTCTGACCCGTTGCTGTTGCTGCTGAGGTTTTTGCCACTCTTGTTTTCCAAACCCCGCAGGTCTTTGTATAGGTCTTCCAAAGCCTTGAGGTAATTGTGGCTTCACGGCGGTTGGTGGCCTCGCAGTAGTTGGAGGTGTAACGACCCTTCGCTGTTGGGCAGATTGCGGCCTCGCAGTAGTTGGAGGTTTAATAACCTTTCTCTGTGCAACCTGAGCCTGTGCATCACAGGGCTGTGCTTGAGTAGACAGGGGTATAAATAGTAAGAATAATAATGTTGGTAAATATTTCATTATATCAACTCCTTAAGTGGTTCTCTGTGGTCTAAAAGATATTGAGGTCTTCCGGTTCTATCTAATAAAGTGGTTGACATAGTATCAATACCCAACCCTCTATACATTGTTGCGCAAATTTCTTGAATATGCACAGGTCTGGTTTCTGGAACCTCACCAAGCCTATTGGTTTCTCCGATGGTCTGGCCATGATTGAAGCCTCCTCCTGCGAGTAAAGCACAAGAAACTTGAGGCCAATGGTCACGACCACCCTTTGGATTAATCTTAGGCGTTCTACCGAACTCTCCCCATACTACCACGAGCGTATCGTCTAACATACCACGCTGATCGAGATCTCGAACAAGTGCGGACACGCATTGATCCAACTTTGCTCCATGATCTCTAACTAAATCAAAATTAGAACCGTGACTGTCCCATCGACCGTAAGAAAGTGTGACAGACCTAGCTCCAGCTTCGACAAGTCGTCTTGCCATCAGTACATGCTCATTTACAGTAGGCGCTCCATCGTATTGAAATTTGAATGGTTTGCCGTCTCCGTACATCTCTTTAATTTTTGGATCTTCTTTTGATAAGTCCAAGGCATCAACTAAAGAGCTTGATGTCAATACCCCAAAAGCTTCTTCCGTAAATGTATCTACACCAACAGCACTATCAATAGTCTTGTTTAATGTTGCAAATCCATTCAGTAGGTCTTTTCTATTTTTAAACCTTTCAACCTGCATGTTAAGCTTAAGGTCTTTCATCATCTCACCATTTGGCTTAAATGGCTTATGCGTATCCCCTAGATATCCGGCTCCACCAGCTTCTGACCAAGGGTTGTGCTGTGTAGGCTCTGCTAGTCCTACCGCGACCGGCACGGAAGGATCGACTGAGCCTAAAATCTTAGAAGCACACGCTCCGATAGCGGGATAGCTAGTGCCTGAAACCATATCCTTACGGCTCCAGCCAGTGACACATTGGTGACCATCATGTGAGCCATCTGAACCCACTACCGAGCGAATTGCTGTAAACTTATCAAACATAGAAGCAATCTGTGGAAAACACTCACCGATGTATACACCCGCCACATTGGTCGAGATCGGCTTGAACGGCCCACGAATTTCCGAAGGTGCTTCTGTTTTTATATCCCACATATCTTGATGTGGAGGGCCACCGCCCAAGAAAATATTAATTACTGCTTTATGTGACGTACCACTTTTCTCTTGAGCATAAAGAACCTGCGGCATAGAAAGGAGACCTAAGCCCCCTACCGATAAAAAACTTCTACGTGATAAATTTAACATCTAAAATCTCATCTAACCTCCATTTTTGTTAGCTAACGCAGTTGGGGCACTTGCATACTTCGACTTCACAAATACAAGCAGCCTCTGAACACGGGCATTCGTTTTCGCAGATATCACAAATCACAGGATTCTCCTTTATGAACATATTTTTAATTTCATCTTTATTAATTAAGCAAATCGCAGCTACAATAATGACTGCCAAGATTGGTATTTTGAATTTCATTGTGGTCTTCCTTAAGCAAGAATGTTGGTTAATATTTTACCACCATCTACAATTTCGATTGGACGGTCGCCGGGAGCCATAAGCTCTTTGTCAGCGACAATACCAAGCCTGTTATAGATAGTAGCTGCCCAGTCTTCTATATGAACTGGGTCTTGGTCTGGCTCACTAGCGGTTGCATTCGATGTACCATAGGTGAGACCTCTCTTGATTCCTCCACCTGCCATAATAGTACTAAATACCTTTGGCCAGTGATCTCTTCCTGCGCTGGCGTTGATTTTTGGAGTTCTGCCAAACTCTGAGACAACGCAAACCAATGTGGAATCTAACAATCCGCGATCATCCAAGTCTTCGATAAGAGTTGCAAAGCCTTGATCGAAAGCCGGTAGCTGACTTTTCATGCCATTGGATATGTTATCATGCATATCCCAGCCACCGTAGGTGAGTGTTACGAATCTTGTTCCAAACTCTACTAGTCTGCGGGCCAGCAGCATTCTAGCCCCCGCAGTATTTCTTCCATATCTGTCCCTTAAGGCCGCTGGTTCTTTTTCTATATCAAATGCTTCTCTTGCATTTTGGTCTCCTATAAGGCTATATGCTCTTTGATAAAAAGAGTTAACGGCAGTTAAGGAGTCCGCATCTTCTTTCTTGTTGAACTCAGTATTTACAATATCTAGAACGCGCCGTCTTCTACTAAATCTTGCATCCTCCACCGGTACTTTTAAATCTCTAACCTGAAAGTTTTTACTGGCGGGATCGGAACCTAGTCCGAACCCAGAGTATGAACTGCTTAAATATCCAGTACCTGCAAATTCATTAGGTTGGTTTGGGATGCAGACATACGGAGGGAGGTTTTTACGTGGCCCAAACTCGTGCGCAACCACTGAGCCCATAGATGGGTATTGAAGGGCTGGGCTAGGTCTATAGCCAGTAAACATATTGTGTGTACCACGCTCATGGGCTGCCTCTCCGTGTGTCAGACTACGAATGATAGCAATTTTATCTGTTATCTTCGCTGTTTTACCCAATAGTTCTCCGAGGCGAATCCCCGGAACATTGGTTTCAATACTACCAAGTGGCCCACGATATTCTAGGGGAGCGAATGGCTTAGGATCAAATGTCTCCTGATGAGCCATTCCCCCCGGAAGGTAAATAAAGATGATGCTCTTAGCTGGCCCCTCCTTACTATCATAATGTTTTTGATCTGCTCTAGCGAGAGATGCACCAAAACTACCTAAGATTCCAGCTTGTAAAAAAGACCTTCTTTTCATTACCTGTTCCTTATTCTAGAATAAAAACCTTGACCACCAACCTTGGGACGCACCCAAGAAATAAATTCCAACTAAAGCTCCGCCAACAAGTGCGGTACGCCTGACTAGCCTATGCTTTCTAATAAAATTAGCAATCGGACCATCAAATAGTGGCATAGTTACCTCCATTAAAATTAAAGAATTACTTTCGCTTCACCCTCCAACAAATATCTGGGACGACCAGACATGTCAGTACGTTGAATTGCTCCGTCAATTCCAAAATGGTCAAACAGTGTTGCTTGTAGATCGAGTGGCCCCACTGGGTTTTCTATGGGACTATACGATCTGTCTGCTTCACCAATCGTTCTTCCTGATTGATAATTACCACCGGCCATCATCATTGGCGTAATTGCAGGCCAATGGTCACGTCCAGCGTTTGCGTTTATTTTAGTTCTACCAAATTCTCCCGTAACTACCAAGAGAACTTTCTCGTTCAAGCCGCGATCCCACAGATCTTGTAGGAATCCGCCTATAGCTTTATCAATTGGTGCGACCCTTTTCTTTAGTGCATCTGAGATGTTGCTATGCATATCCCACCCACCATAGTGTAAGGTCACAAACTTGGTTCCATGCTCTACAAGTCTTCTTGCTAAGAGCATCTGTTCACCAATATCGTTAGCTTTTTCAGATCCGTAAAGAGCTTTGGTTGCTTCCGACTCATTGTCTGTAGCAAATGCATCCTTAGCAGATCCAAGAATCACATCATAAGCCTGCCCTTTATAGAATCCAACTGATTTAGCGCTTTTACCAGAGATGTCTTTGGCTGCTGAACCTAGTTCGCTCAACAATGATTTTCTAGTATTAAATCTGTCAAGCTGTATTCTTGGTGTTAAATTGTCTTTATTGGATGGGTCGAACGGCTTATACGCCCCTCCCAACCAAGCGCCTTCGTCACCCTCAATTTTACCCTGCTTGACATATGAAGGAACTCCATTTTGAGGATGGTTAGTACCATAAACAGCAGAGATTAGGGAACCAAAAGAGGGGTATTTGGCTGTGGACGTAGTAGTTCTTTCTGGATTGTAGTGTCCAGTCATCATAAAGTGTGTACCCTGCCTGTGAGAAGAGTCTTTATGACTAAAAGAATTTACAACATTTAACTTTGAAGTATGTTTAGAGAGTTCATACCAGTCTTCCCCTAGAGTAATGTTTGTCTTGGGGTCGTGCTTTGCACCGTTTACTGGCTTCCACTCTGTAGGAACAGTATCCTTTGGGGCGTGAAAAGTCTCAAATTGCGTTGGGCCTCCTCCAAGCCATATCCAAACAACTGATTTATCCCCATAACTTTGTAGTGTATTTGCAGCAAGAGCAGCGTCAGATAGGCCAACAGCGGTCATTCCTGCTCCAATAGATCCAATCCTGAGAAAATCCCTTCTGTTAAAGTAAAAATCTAACAATTTTTCATCTCCATATGCTTATCCCGGAGCTTCATAAAAACCTATATTAAAGCCCGGACGTGTGCATTCTTCTAAAGTTTTTTCCATACCATGTTTTTTTAAGTGCTTCTCTATATATATACACATTTTCTCGTCTGTGCCTTCCCAATTGTTTTTACAAAAATGACACAGATACTTACATTTCCAATGAGTTCTAGTAGAATCTAGGAGTTGGGGGTTGTTATTTTGTCTAATTTCCTCTACCCTGTCTTTCAACATACCTAAAAACCTAGCTTCATCACTCTTGTCAAACATAAGCGAAAATGGCCTTGGATCTGGATCTCCATCTTTGTCTTTATAGAAGAAAATGCTCATAATCCTGTTTGGGAATTCTGGATATAACTTTGATATGGCATAGAAATATAAGAGTAATTGAGCGTCATTCTCTAGTTTTTTGTAGTCCTTTACTTCGCCTGTAGCCCAGTCCATACGGCGGCCAGTCTTCCAGTCGATCACTTCTATGGTTTCATCGTCGATTTTAGTAACGAGGTCAATCGTGCCCTTAATGGCTAATTGTCCTTCAACCTTTTCCCCGTTTATCTCATATTCAAACTTTGCCCAATCTTCTTCTATTGGTATGTCAAAATGAGGCTCAGGGTGATGTATATTCCTATATCTAGGATCAAACTGCCCATCACCGTGTCTCAAAAAAGTCCATACCGTCTCAGTTATGTCCCTTCTGTCTTTTGGGCCAAACTTGTGTACTGAGTTCTTGGCGTAGCAGTCTATCGCTATTTCGCATAATTCATTTACAAAGTCATCTGTGTATAATTCATCCTTATGAATTCTTATTTTGCCAGCCGCATCATCCTCCACAACCAAGTAACGCTTCCTTGAGTTGTCTTGTTGAAATTTTTTGAGTCCAGCCAGTACCTCCATTACCTTGTGGGCCATAGTTCCCATGTCGGCCTTTTTGCCACTATCGGACTGATGGCCTAGAACATAGGTTATAAAGTATTGCATTTGGCAATACGCATAATTATTATAGCTTGAGCTTCTTACATAAGTAACTAACATATTATTCCTTTAAGTGATGGTACATTTTCTTAACCTTCACTATCAGGGAATCAATACTTTCATTGCTATTTTCTATATACAGTGTGAAGGGATAATTATCTAATGCCGTCTCGCTTGAGTGGCTATCTTCTGAAATTTTTCTTGTTAAACGAATAACGTGTCCTCCAGCAGATTGAATAGCATCCGCTTCGTCGGGGAATCTAACGTCGGCAATTATGGATAGTTGCGATTGCTCTCGTTTAATTTTCTTTATACATGAGTTTACCCATATAGACTGATGGATGCCTCTACAGACATCTGTGCCAAAGAACTGCATAAACTCACGGGCTGTCATCGGACCTTCTTTCCAGTCAAAGGATCTCTTTGCGTCTGGAGCCGTAACAATCTTTTTCATCATTGTGGAGTTTATTGCCTTTGGCATTTTTTCCCAGAGAAGGTGATCCTGAAGCTGGTTCTTCTGCTCGTCGGTTCCCCACACGCACTCTAGGGGTATGTCAAATAACTCTGAGCATATATGTTTTAAGCTGTCTGCAAAGCTATAGAGCTTAACATGGGGCCACATGTTGTGATCTGCATACTCAACGAAAGACGAGTCTTTTCTAGTTATATCAAACTCTCCCCACCCCTCTGCTCCAGACGAATCTTCTGTCAAGATCATCAATTCGCCGTTACGACCAAGGTTCCAGTCTTTTATTAACTCTCTATCCTTAAGGATTACGCCGTGAAGTATATTGGCGACCGTATTTTTACCAGCCTGTTTACGCCCTGAAATTCCTAGTATCATTAATAGTATCCTTGTAAGTCCTTTAAAATGTTCTCTTTGATTGTCTCAGTTAGCATGTTACCCAAATCTTTTGTGTGCATGTGTGGGAAAACTAACTTAAATAGTCTCCCCGCATCCCTCTTGATTTTTATCTTCGACTCCCTGCCAGCCTGATCGTTATCTGTTAGGATTACTAGTGTAGTTGCTCCACTCTTGAGCAGGAGGCTTCGCTGCTTGTTTGATATATCTTTACCAAATAGTCCCACAGCATTTTTTACCCCACATTCCCATAGCTTCCAGACATCCCCCTGTCCTTCTACCAAGAATATACATTTACTTTCCTTTACTGCCTCAATCGCTCCATCATAATTGTACAAATAGTCCGTCTTTTTTATGCCGCTTGAAAATAGGTATTTAGGTTGTAGCCAGTCTTTTGTTGATCTAGCTATGTAGCCTATTTCCGATCCACCAAAGTAAATAGGAATAATTGATCTATGACGCATTGGAGACTTGTTGTTGTTACAGTCTCTTACGTTAAAATGGCTAAGGGTTTTTCGGCTAAAGCCCCTGCTTTCAAAATAAGGTGATCCATCCGATGTCTCAACTCGTTCAATTTGGGGCTGTATATTTACTAAATCCTGTTTCTTGCGTACGGTTTTTACTAGGCTACCAAACAAATCTTCTTTAGGCTTTACTTTCTTCTTCGCATCAGTTTTTGCCCCGCTTACATTGTATAGGTTGCAGACGTACTTCAACGCATCTGAGAAGGAGTCTGTCTGAAGTATTCCCTTTACTAAACCGAATATGTCTGTATTGTAATGTTCGTGACACCCACGAGTCCAGCATCTCCAAGCCTGTCTACCCAAAGAGATGGACAGGCCTTGAGGGTTATCGCTACCCTCGTGGATAGGACACTTCATAAATATATTATCCGCCACCTGCTCATATTCCAAGTCAAAACTATCTAAAAGTTTCTCAATGTCTTCAAATATGATGTTCTTTACTTTTTTTAGGTCTAGAGTCTTTTTTGGTACACTCTTGCTACGCATTTACAATTATCCTTGCATAATGGACATCTATGTTTACAATTAGAATAAAAACCCTGTAATTCTTCTTTGGCGGTAAAGCCGTTACGCTCTAGTGTTCTACATGATGGGCACTGACCGTTAGTTCTGACCCAAGCGTATGATTTTAAAATTTTGCAACCTTTGTTCTCTAGATACTTCAATCTTATCTTTGTAAGCTCTTGTCCTATTCCGTTTCCCCTGTGGTCGGGATCTACGACGACGCACTTTAAGACCCCAAAGTCCCCTTCTAGTGCGGCAGCGGCCCATCCAACAACTTTGCCATTTAGTGTACACGCCCAAGCACACTCTATTTGATTCAAGTGTTCTGAAAAGTATCCTCCGCCGAGAGCGTTATCAACTATGCAGCGTGCTGTGTATACATGCCCCATACCTATAGCGGGGTTTGGCAGTGCGACATATTTGTAGTTCATTTTTTGTCTTTAGGTGGCATGTATCCGAATATGTGTCCACAGGTATAACCTACCGCAAAAGATATAAAGGGAGCCTCAAAAGAGGAATCCTGCATAAACCTGCTTATACTGAGTGGAATCCCACCTACTGTTACTGCTAGTAAATCATACATACCTAATGCTATTACTGTAAATGTTACTATTTTTGCCGTTAGCGACATTATAATTTCTCCACTGATGAGTCGTGATGAGTTCTGTTTACACGTACAAAGCGTGCTGTTTTGTTAAAGTCTTTTAATGAGGTAGCTCCGGTATAAGCACAGGCACTACGAACGCCACCGAGGATGTCGTCTATGACCACCTTTGCCCTACCCTTGTATGCGACCTTTTGCACCCTACCTTCGCTAGATCGGTATCCACGAAGTCCGTCTCCATGTTTCTCCTGCGCCTTTTTGGAGGACATACCGTAAAATGTTAGATATTTATTACCGGCATGATCCATCCATTCGCCCTCGCACTCTTTTGTTCCGGCCAGCATACCGCCAAGCATTACGAAGTCTGCGCCTGCGGCATAGGCCTTGGCGACATCTGCTGGGTAACGACATCCTCCATCTGCGCAAATAAGACCTAAGCGACCGGGAGAAGACCTAAGTCCGTGAGCAACATGGGAACATTCTGCAATAGCCGAAAGCTGTGGATATCCTACCCCCGCCTTAAGCCTTGTCGTGCAGACAGATCCCGGTCCGATACCAACCTTGACAATATCGACCTCCCCATGTAGTATGAGTTCAGAAACCATCTCCGGTGTTGCTACATTCCCCGCCATGATTATAGAGTCTGGAAACTCCAACCTAATTTTGCTACACCAATCGACGAACTTCTCGGTATACCCATTGGCGATGTCTATGCAAATATTTGGAGAGAAGTTAACATTCTCCTCTATGTCATAGAGTTTATCTAGATCCCGATCCCAATCCATTCCAACACTAACCCAAACGTTAGGCTCAACATTATAATGCTTGAAGTAGGCCTCTATCTCTTTGCTGTCATAGTGCTTGTGTAGACATGTTATTGCTTGATAATTATTTAGCGCCACTCCCATATCAAGCGTACCTGTCGTATCCATGTTGGCCGCCATCAAAGGAATACCGTGCCACTCCTTTGGTGAGTGATAGAACTTAAATGTTCTCTTTAGCTCTACCTGCTTCCTGCTCGCTGTGGCCGATCTTTGTGGAACAAGTAAGACATCGTCAAAATCTAGCTTAACCTCATTATCAATTTTCATCTTGTTCCTCGATATCAAATGGTAAATCAGAACCCTCGATTACATTGTCGTCAGGAGAAGACCGTATTTCATCTCTAGTTCTTAACTCTAAGAGTTGCGAATGAGATCCTATCATGTTCATGTTTATATAATTACCGTCTAGTAAACCGGCACCGTGTCTTGCTTTAAGGGTTACGACTTTTCTATTTCCCGCATTTGGGCCATCTTCAGCAAGCTCTTCTGCTGATTTAAGTTTGAATATAGAGAAAGATGTACATAGCCAAATCAGTCTATCGGAGCCGCTTACGGCATCTGTAGATTCTTTGGTGATGCCATCTCTATTGAGTTGAACAAAAGAAAGACATGCGAAGTCGTATTTAACAGCGAGGTTATGCAGGTTGGTAATCTGGAATCCAAGAGCCTGATACTCCTGTATGTTATTTGTTATACCAGATGAGGACATCAATTTTAGGTAGTCATAAACAACTAGGCAGTCGTTTGTTTTTCCGTTCTCATCTTGCCCGACCTCTCTGAGAATCCATCGCTTAATGGTATTTAGGATGGTTTCAAAAGGAGCGCCAGCCACACTAACGTAGGTGTATGGGATATCCCTGATTTCTTCCATAGCGTTTTTAACTTTGATGACCTTCTCATCGTCGTCGGCAAACTTTCCGGTAGAGATTTCCTCAATAGGTACCCCGCTAATGTTTGATAGAATTCTGTTTAGGTGATCTTCCTTGCTCATCTCCGTATCAAGCATGAGTACGGGAATACCCTGACGCGCGTTGTGTAGGGCTACATTGTCTGCGAAAACAGACTTACCCACACCGGGGCGAGCAGAAACAAGATCCACACACTTTCTACGAAGCCCACCGCCAACGACCGCATCAAATCTTGGAAACCCACTTGTTAATCCTATCTGATCACATTTATTTTCAATAAGGAATTCTACATATTCGTCTATATCATCGCCAAGCATTTCTGGTTTTTGGCCAGATTCATCGTCTCGTAGAAAATCCATAAGCGGGGACTCTACGATATTAATGATGTCATCAATGCTCTCGTCCCCATTTATGGAGCAAATGTTATTCTCTATTTTTTTAGTAATGCGTTTTGCGCTTCTTGCAAACTCAAACTTTTTTATCTGAGCAGCGAAGTGCGGCACATTCTCCTTCTTGACGGGGTAATCCATCAAGTCTCTTATGTACTCTAACTCCTGAGTCGTCTGCACGGTTTCAGACAGATTTAGTTGCTCCGCCGCCGACAGTATGGCGGGAATGTCAATAGAGGCATCGCTCTCTAGCACTTTTTCGGCGCACTTATAAATGACCTGATTATTACGATTAGCAAAGCTGCTCTGCGTAATAAAATCATTTATCTCAACGTATGACTCTAGACCGTAGGCGAACAGGCCCGCTAGTACGGCTCGTTCTGCCCCAAGATCCGAAAGATCGGGATTCATATTATTTTCCTGTGCAGCGGTTACATCTAGTAAATTCGCCATAAACTAGGTTGGAGTTGATTGCGAAAGTCTTTCCGCAGACATGACATTCAACCTGTTTTTTACTTGGCTTACGCCTATTCCTAGGGGTTTTCTCAAATTTGGCTGGATCAAAGTTGGGGTCACTAAATTCGCCTTCATCAACCCATTCGTTTCTTTTCGCTTTCACTGCGGTTTTCCTTTTTGTATTATTAGGTTCTTTGCGTTTAACGGTAAAATCTTCATCTACGTTTTGTGTGCTTTCCAAAGCTACTTCCTTTTCAGACGCGGGAGACGGAGTACCCCCTTTGACATTGCTATTTAGGATTCCCTTGATAAGTTCCTCCTTTTGTTCCGGAGTAAGGGATTCCAAAAGTGCTTTTATAATCTGATCACTCATTTCCTTTTTCCTTTTTCGATTAAAATGTCTGCCTTGCGGCGTACGTTATACTCTCTACTCTTCAGGTTTTCTAGACGACCTTCTGCTGTCATTTTCCAGTCGTTTATTCTACCTGCTAACTCGTCGTTTCTTATTATCGTAGCTACCTTGGTGTCATGCTTAACGTATTCGCCCATCATCTCTGGGATTGCCTCCGCTATGATACTTTGCAGGCTATTATTGCACCACTTGGAAACGTTTTCACAATGAGCGCGTTCACGAGCGAGGTGATCCGCGTATTGATACAAGTGATAAGCAAAGTTAAAACAGTCATCTTGCGTTAATTTCTCTAGCTGTTCTATGCCCAAACTGTCCGCAAGCGCGAACTCGGGGGCAAACTTAGATGGTACAACATTTTTCGCTGTTATATAACTTTCAATGCCATCTAAAAATTTTTGTAACCTATCTGCTGCGTTCAATTTGTTTTCTCCAATACTCCAACGAGTCATCCCATCTTAATTGTACTAGTGTTATCTCGTTAAGTTCACACCACTCCGCTTTGGCTCTGTCTCTAGCTTTTGCTTGAAGAAACCCAGCCTTGCTTTTGTGAAAATATGGAACGTATTTGTAATGCTGTTGCCCATTCACTTCTATTCCCATTATAGCATTTGGAATGTAGAAGTCAAGGTATAGCACGGATTTTTTTGCAGGATTTACACTGCCCGGAAGCTTTACTTCTTCATAAATATTGTATCCGGAAAGCATATCATGTAATAATTCTCTTGCTAAGTGATGGTAGTAAGAGCACTTTTGCCTCTGCTTAGAGTACTTCTTAAGATCAAGATTGTACTCTCGGCCATTCAGTCCCATTACTTTCATACAAATATATCTTTTACTTCATCGTACAAGAAATCTAACAATGTTGGGTTTTCGTTTAAGAAGTTGACCACCTTCTCCATGCCTTGAAACTTAAATGCTCTTTCTATTGCTTCGTCCTTTTCTTCAATCTCATTGTCCAACAACCAGCTTTTTATAATTGGATTATCCTTGTTCTCAACAAAGGTGGTGAATGTGTACCATGCTCCTCTTGCTGATATCATAGCGAATTCTGTCGCTATTTGTGCTAGTTCTTGAGCCTCGTCAATTCCGACGCCATATCTAATCCAGCTTGCGGCGGTGGTCATGGGCTTGCCTCCAGCAGCGGAGGTCTTGATTATCCAGTTGGCTACTTGGCCTACGTGGTTTCCCGACTCTTTGGGCACCTCCCACTTTCCCCTGTGGGTAATAACCATATTTGTGCCAGCTTGAAATTGTAACATATTGCCACAATCGGCCATCTTGCTTGGGGAAAACCGAGACCCACCAGTATTTGCAATATTGTGGGTAATAAATATAGCTATGGCCTTCATTCTGGCAACGTCTCCGCTAATACGCTTAAAGAACATAGATAGTAAGCGTGGCAGAGCATTTCGTACCCCAGTACGAATTTCGCCGTCAATTTCATCTTGTGGAACCATGTTAGATGTAGAGTCTACGATCACCACAAGATCTTCTTCCTCTTTGATTAGTCGTTCTAATACATTGAGGTATGTTTCAGCGGAAACTACAGGTGTGTCATCTGTTGCTTGAACAATAGTTATAGCATCAATGTCTAACCCTTTGATTCCACGGAAATTCTCTTTTGTTAGCCGCCCCTCTGTGTTTAGGTAGTATACCTTTTTTCCTTCGGCTTGAGCTTTAGAGGCGAAGTATAGGGCGGTAGTTGTTTTGCCTGTTTTGGGGTCACCTGTCATTACAACACATTGACCCTCTCTAATGCCTCCCCCTAGAGCAATATCTAAAGCCGGAGCGAGACTGATGGTTCTATAGGTCTCCAGACTGTGCAAGACCTCAGTCCCAGACTGGATAATTTTGCCGTATTTTTTTGCGAGAAGGGAGGTTATTTGATCTCCGTCTGATGCGCTAAATTTCTTCTTCTTGGCCATTTTCAATCTTCCTAAGTTTGTCCAAAATGTTACTTTTCTTTCCGTAATTCTTCTTACGCCTCTTGGCATTTTTATTGACGTTTATTTCTTGTTTCGGTTTGGCGCGTTGCTCATCTAATAATAGCTCGCATCTCTTTATTACACCAATAACTTTTGGGTGATTCAGAGAAAATACACCCTTAAATTCTTTAGAGTGTATTGCCTTCACCAAGGCTTCTTCCGAGAAGGTTTTAAGAAGGTTGTTGGCAGCTATAAGTTGACGCTTAAAAGTCCAGTTCCAAGGCTTCTTATTCCAGAATTTATAAGGCAACGAGCCTTGGTTTTTATTTTCTGCGTTTCTCTTACACATAATCTCTGCTACATACGCTGCGCAGGTGCAGTGATCCCCTGTGGACTCATGCTTGTATTTACTCTTATCAGTTCTGTTTCTTTTCTTCATTGTATATTAAAGCCTGTTCAAAACATTCACTAAGGTCATCTTCAAGTTCTTTATCAACTATGAGTTCTGGGATCAGCCACATTTGTTTGTAGACTGTCCCCTTCTTTAGCACCCCCGTTGTGAGATATTGTTTTGTTCTAGCCCCAATCTGTCCCATCACCGCTTTGATTAGATAGACCGCCTCGGCTCCACTTAAGTCGATATTGACCTCATGAGATCTGTAAGATAGTTTTAGTTCCTCGACAAAACATCCGTTTTCCTCGCACAGCTTCTTTATTTCTATCCAGCCCTTAAACTGGTCGTGGTAATGCTGCGAACCATCGGTAAGCTTGCATCTGATCCACACAGCCTCTTTGTTTGTACGATATTTTGATAGCCAATCTTCGTTACTCATCTTGGATTGTGAACCTCTCTTATGCTGGTTATACATTGTCTTGTTCTTGATGAGGGTGACTTCGGTTTCTTAAACTCATCTCCCATTTCCGAAGCAGACTGTGTCATCACCGTAGAGCCTCTGTCATTTCTAGCGAACTGATCTAGAGAGCGAGAAGCCTTTGTCTTCTTGATTGAGTTAAGGTACTTCTCTACGGTGCCCTCTGCTCTATCCAATTTTTTTGCTAGAACTTTGGGTTTAGCGTCTGAATGAGATTCAATGTATTCTTTATCTTTTTTAGATAGTGGTCCTTTTTTAGTCATTCGTCAGTCCTCTTCTAGCCTTTGTCATGTAAATAGAATTCTTAGTTTGTAAGTATAGCATGTAAAAATCAAACGTTGTTTTTGAGACTTGCTCCATTTTAGTTTGCAGATACTCTTCTCTTTTTGCGTAGGTTCCCATCGGATCGTAGGGAACGCTTTGATGTACTCTTATATAGTAGTAGCTGTTGCCGTTTTTTGCAACGACTTTCCCGAAAACTTTTTCTTTTGACGATTCCAAATTTCGTCCAGACCTGTTAAAGAAGTACTCCGTTTTGTCATTCGGTTGTATATGATCTCCTGAGTCTACATATTTCATGTCTTCACCTAGGCTCATTTCTTTCCCTCCATGATATATCTTTGTTTCTGTTTGGCGGTCATTTGTGTTATCTCCCTATTTGATGCTTCGCCGTGATAGGCTGGTTTTTCCGGTTTTGCTGAGTGCTCATTTTTTTTCGCCTGTAATTCATTAATTCTACTTTTATATTCTTTTTCGTTCTTGTCTGCTAATTGTCCTATTGTATTTGTGTTCTTTACAGATACATGTATTCCACCAGTGATAACCCTGAAGAGCTTCGGCTGGTTGCACTCTGGACAAAGAGATAGCGGAGCTTCGTCGAACGATTGCTTCACGTCAAGTATTTCATGCGAACACGCTTCGCATTCATAGTCGTATAATGGCATTTATGTCTCCAGTGCTTGTAAAACATGTCCAATAATATCGTTTCTTTGTATGTCTTCGTAGCCTAGTTCGCATATACCTACACCTTTTATATTTTCGAGCTTACTAATACAGTAGTCTAAGCCACTTCTCCCCCTTAAGTCATCCTGATTAATGTCCCCGTTTATTAGAACTTTGCTGTTTTGACCCATTCTAGTTATAAACATTTTGATTTGCTCGACGGTGCAGTTCTGCGCCTCGTCCAATATCATGTAGGAGTTGTGGAAAGTAGAACCTCTCATAATTTCTAGGGGTTTATAATGTATTTGCCCCTCGTTTTCATAGAATCCGTAATACCCTTGCCCCAAGAAGAACTTCAGGTTTTCCTTCATCGGTAGTAGGTATGGAGCTATTTTTTCTCCAAGCTCTCCCGGCAGAGACCCTATGTCCTTTCCTGTACAGACAAGAGGTCTAGTTATTATGATCTGCTCTATATTTTTTCTGTGTAAGTGTTCTGCTGCTATACCGGCTGCCACAAAAGATTTGCCTGATCCCGAAGGTCCGGAGCAGAATACAATATCATTTTCTATAATTGATCTTACATATTCTTTTTGGTTTTCTGTTTTTGCCTCAAGATGTTGAATTTTAGGTTTTGAATTTTTTTTGTTTCTTCTGGATTTTGACATTTAGTTGTAACTCTCGTTCATTTTAAAGATCAGTTTCTTTTACGAAAATTCCGTCGATCATTCGGCCTTTCCTGTTTTTGATATCGTTCCATGCCTGTTGTAGGCATTCGGCTAGAATAACACCGTTTCGCTCCGCAATATTTAACATTACGACTAGCATGTCTCCAATATCATCCCTGACATCCCTCCCCTTACAGACGCTGTCTGAAAGCTCTCCAAGCTCTTGGGCTAGCTTAAGAACTTGATCCTTGTCGCTACTGCCCTCGATAAGGTTCCTGTCGTAGTGCCACGATATAACTCTATCTATTAATGTATATAGATCATTCTGTTCTTCTGGGATCACACTGGCACACCTCTTGGCAAACTGTGCCATCCTAGCTTTTTGATCGGCAATACAGTTGTTTGGATCATCATTCATAGTTCTATATCTCCAAAGTCCATATCTTCTAAGTCATTTTTACTTGCACCTATTTTATAGCTAGTGATTTCATGTTCTTGGGGTGCAACCTGAACACTCTCACTGTGCATCCAAGCCTGAGTCCATCCGGCTATTGGATTTTTACCTACGTTTTCGTATGGTAATCCTATCATCTTCCTCCTGCTCATACATAACCAGTCTATATACTGATGTAGAACTGTCTCGTTTAGACCAAGCATGGAGCCATCCTTGAATAGATAAGAGGCCCATTGCTTTTCCTCGTGGGCTGCGCTTTCAAACATTTCTATTGCTGAATCTTCGCATTGTTCCGCAATCTTAACGAAGCCCTCGCTCTCCTCTGTTCGCAGAATCTTTAGTATTTCTTTTGTATTTGTTAGATGTAGAGCCTCGTCCCTTTTGATCAACTTGATTATATCAGCATTACCTACCATCTTTTTATTTTCTGCAAAGGCGAACGAGCATATAAAAGAAACATAGAATCTTACAGCCTCAAGTATATTGATACTCATGACTGTCATATATATTTGTTTTTTAATATCTGACAGTTTGTTTTTATCGCACGCCATCCCCATTAGATTATTATAGTCGGTAATCGCGCTATTGGCTCTTTTCATTATCTCCTTGTCGGTATAAATACCTTCAAACACTTCTGAGCTATCGGCGTATACGTTTTGGATGATATAAGAGTAAGACTGGCTGTGTATTTTTTCAAAGAATTGCCAAGTCATCAGACATGCTTCAAGCTCTGTATTGGTAACGAATTCAAGAAGGGTGGGTACGCCTCTACAGATGACGCTATCCAACATGGTCTGGTATTTAAGGTTAGACGTGAAAATAAACTTCTCGTTGTCAGACATCTCCTTAAAATCCCCTCTGTCTTTCTTCAGCTCTATTTCTTCTGGACGCCAGAAGTTCATCATTTGTTTGCTATCGAGATCTTTGAACACAGGATACTTAAGGATGTCGTAACGCTGAACCCCAAGGTCTTTACCTAAAAACAACGGCTGACTCATTGGGTCTATATTTTTGGTGTTAAAAATAGTCTTCATTTGGTGGCCTCTTTGATTTTTTGTCTTAAACCGGACGATGAATACCCATACCTTTTGCAATAATGGATCTCTATGTCTAGCTCGTCGCCAGTATAATCCATCTTTGTTACATAGTCGTCACCCAAGAACCTGACATCGTAGTCACCACTCTTTAGTATGACTAATAGGTCTTCTTCGGTTTCGTACGGGATTATTTCATCAATAAACAAATTTGATTGAAGTCTTAAATATCTTTGGTAGACCGTTTCTATTGGCCTGTTCTTGCTTGGTCTATCTATTGTTGGGTCGGTGTGTAGACCAACCGTAAGTTTGTCACAGTGCTTTGCGCACTCCTCCAGCATTAATAAGTGTCCAGCGTGACAGAGGTCAAAAGCCGAACAGACAAAACCCTTTTTCATATCGCACAAGCTCCGGATTCACAATTCATGCCCTTCTCTGTGTCGCCGTCTCCATCGGGCGTGTTGGCATAGTAAAAGTTCTTTAGGCCATATTTATAGCCGTATATTTGATCTTTGATTAACACGCTAAGAGGGATATTTCCCCCCTCGTAATGATCATAATTGTAGTAAAGATTGGTGCTCATACTCATATCTGTGAATTTTTGTATAACTGCTGCTATATTCATAATAGCTGTATTATCGGTCATATCCCAAGCCATTGTGTAATAATTTTTTCTCATGTGGTAATTTGGGACTAATTGTTTTAGAATTCCGTTCTTTGCCTTCTTGTGTATTAGCAGGCTACGTACTGGTTCAATCCCATTAGTGCTATTTTGTATTACACTGGAGGATTCACAGGGCATTATTGCAGACAAGGTCGAATGTCGGAGACCATGTTTTTTAATTCGCTTTCTAAGCCCCTCCCAGTCCATATTGTATTCAGGTTTAATTAATTCGTCAACTTCTTTTTTGTACCAGTCAACTGGAAGTAGACCATCGGCGTATTTTGTGTCTGCAAACTTCTCGCAAGCACCTTTTTCTTCAGCGAGTTCGCAACTTGCGTTTATTAAATTCCACTGGATCTGCTCCATAGTCTCGTGTACTAATTCTAGGGCGGAAGGATCGTCATACTTCAACTTATTTTTCGCCAAGAATCCAGCAAGGTTTGTGATGCCGACACCTAAAGAGCGTCTATTTTTAGTAAAGTTTTCACCGGCTAATACTGGGTAGTCCTGATAGTCGATAACAGATTCTAAGGTTCTGACCGCCATTCTGCACGCATCTTCTATATCCTTCTCGTTTCCTAACTCCAAGAGGTTTAATGCAGATAGAATACAGATTCCTATCTCTCCATCCGGATCATCTATTGACTTAATGGGTTTAGTTGGATGGATAATTTCTTGACATAGATTACTCATATAGACAGGGACAGACCACGATCCGTGTGCATTAGCTGAGTCAATATTCATACTGTAGATACGACCCGTTTCCAGTCTCTCTCTGGCAAATATTTCTGCCAGTTTACGTGCAGGTATTTTTTTCTTGAACTTTAAAGACGTAGCCCTTTCATACTTGAGGTATAGCTCTTCAAATTTTTCGTTATCACCGAACGCTTCGTACAAACCATTTGTCTCATAAGGACTGAATAGGGTAATGTCTTCATTGGCAATCAAACGGTCATAAAATATTTTGCAAAACTGAATGGAGTAGTCTAGTTTACGAACCCTGTTGTCATCTGTTCCGGCATTGTTTTTTAGTACCATTATGTCTTCGATCTCGTAATGCCAGAACGGTACATGTACTGTTGCGGAACCGCCACGCAACCCATTTTGGCTGGTCGATTTTACGGCAGACTCAAAATTCTTAAGGTATGGGATCAGGCCGGTGTGAATAACTTCCCCTCCGCGTATCGGGGAGTTGATTGGTCTCATTCGTCCAATGTTGAGTCCGATCCCTGCACGTCTCGCAGTATACTTGCCCACAGCATGAATGCTCGAAAATATACCATCGAGATTATCGTCAACGTCAACCAGAACGCAACTGGCGAACTGGCGTATGTTAGTCCTAACACCAGCCATAATAGGAGTAGGAAGATTAATTTTGAATGTAGAATAACAGTCATACGCTTTTTTTACCTCCTCTATAGTATCAAATAGGCACATTGCGATAGACATGTAGGCGAATTGTGGGGTCTCATAGATACAGCCATTACTTCTGTTCTTTACCAGATATTTATCTATTAATTGTTGTAGTCCTGCGAATGTAAACTTGTCATCTCTTGAATGGTCTATGTACTTTCCAAAGAGGTCAACTTGATCGCTATTCCATTTGTCTAATATTCTTGGGTCATATATCCCGTTGTCAACGTTTCTCTCTAGGAACATAAGGAAGTCCGTTGGTTGATCTCCATAACCCCAGACCTGTTTTCTTAACTGCATGTTTAACAGTCTAGCCGCCACGTATTGGTAGTTCGGAGAACTGGTTGATATTAAATCGTTAGCGGATTTTATTAGAATGTTGTGTATCTCGGCGCTGTTGATCCCGTCGTAAAGCGACAGGTTTGCGTTCATTTCGATATCTGAGAAGGAGACGCCGTTAATATTTTTAGTTGCCCACATTACAACTTTATGAATCTTTTCGACAGAGAAGGCTTCTTTTTCTCCGTTGCTCTTGGTGACTTGCATTAATATATTCCCTTGTATTATATCAGTGTTAATATACACTGGTTATTATAACGTATTTGTTCTGGATTTCAAGTGTGCAAATATAAAAACCCCGCAATAATTTTCATTAAAGCGGGGTAATGTTCACTTGGTAATTTTTAATTGTACATTTTCTCCTACTTGTACAATAATAACGTCTTTGCCGTTCTCCTTTGTGAAATGAACCATGTCTAGGATCTCTGTAGCTTTTTCAATGTGTTCTTCTTTAATGTCTAGCTTGTCGAGAATGGTTCCGATGATGGATTCAGTTATGCCCATTATTGATGAACTCCCCAAGCAACAGCATTTAAGCAGTCACGAAGGTTCTTTCTCTTTTCATCTGTTAGCTCAGACTCTTCTAGACCTATGGTATTTATTATTACCTTATCTATCTCCTCGCCTAGCAATGGGTATTTATCTTTAAGTTCGAGGCCTGCAAAATTTAGACCTCCTGATTTTATGTTGAACTCTCTAAATTTCCCTGTCGAGTCAAGGAAACCCGGATCTGACCACACGACATCAGAAAGCTCCAAGAAGAAGTCTGATATTTGTCTTGCGTGATCTTTCTCTATGTCCATGTTGGTTATGTTTTTCACAAGAGTTTTGTATTCTAATGTGGGTTCATCTACATTAACTGATGGAACATTGACTATCTCAACATTGTTTTTAACTATCTCTATAATTTTCTCTCCGAAGAGAGACGCCCCAACTAAGATCAGCGCCAGTATAAGCCTGATTTTCTTAGACATCCTTCACCCCCTTAGTATTTTTTACAACAAACAGGGGGAAAATTTTGTCGAGTTCGCTGCAAGCCTCTTTTAGGTTTGCTTTGTCGCACCCGACCTTTAGCTGTTCCCAGCATCTTATGATGTCAACTAAAGTTGAGTCTTTGCTACTGCTAACCTCGACTAATTGATCTATAATCAGTTCGTCGGGTGAGTCTATCTTGGGCTCCGTTGGCTGGAAGGATGAAACAAGTTCTAGGATCTTGTCCCAGAAAACGCTTACCAACAAGACGGCGGCTATACCAAGCATAATTATTTGAAAAGAATTCATTTTTTACTCCTGTATACTTTCCATTAATTCAAACAGTTCCATCTCTGACAGGGAGGCTCCTACCTCCGCAAAACTTCTATACAAAACCTTTCTTTGTTTTTTGTCTTTGAAATTCTTCCTGACTTCTCTTTTCAGGAGAATGGTATGAAGATAGCTTCTTTTCTTTATAGCAGAGGCTATGGCCTCTTTTGAGTAACACATATATAATAGCTTGATAACAGATATAATGCAATTACAAATTGCCATAATAGTAAAGGGATCAAAAGAAAAGTTTGCATCTTTAGCCTGCGCATGAGCTATTACTCTTTGCGCAATTCTGTTTTGTATATCTGGCATTTCATTGTTAATCATTTAACTTCTCTTTTATGGTTTCGGTCATTTTGTTTGCGTCAACAAATCCCGAAACACGGTGTAACGGGTTGTTTAAATCGTCCTTATCTACAAAAATCACGGTCGGATATCTTTTTACCTTATAATAAAAAAAGAACTTCTTGTGTTCTGGATTGGCTTCATCAAAGATAAAAAGCTTGGCTTCCGTATCTTCTATCGCTTTTTTGACCCTCGAACTGGCCCAAGTCTGTTTCTTCATCTGTTCGCAGGGGGCACACCATTTCGCCCCGAAGTGGTAGATGTTGTACTCTTGTTCTTCCTCTAAAGAGTTCAAAGATTCTTGGGAGGAATTTGAGTCGTTTTTTTTTAACGGCTCCTGTTCTGGTAGTGGGAAGCACTTACCAGTCTGCTGACAATTACATCCTTCTCTCTCACATCCACATTGACATACGGATGATGGCTTTATATCGGGATCTGGTTCTGGCTTAATTTTATCTTGACAAGCAGAGCAGCCGGGACATTCAGTCTTGTGACCGTCCCCGTGTGTTATCCACCCGGAGCCATCACATTTTTCTTCAATTACTTCTTCGTCTTCGTACATTATAACTTTAGCCAACCTTGTTGATATATAAGGTCGATGATTAACTTCTGGGGTAGCACCCCTAGTGAAACTCATTGTAAACAGCGTGGAAGCTATAAGTAAGGAACTAAAAATTTTCATAATTTTACCCTATAAGTATGATGTTGTGCCGTAATCTGGAAGGCTCCTAGCTGGGAAACCATCCACATCACTAAATACCCAAGCTCCTTGTTGTGCTAGCATCCCTCTAGCATCCCTCTCTCTAATCCAAAAACTCCCTTCTGGTTGATCGTGTACTCTGGGGCCACTGTTCCATTTACCCCAGCTATTTTGAACTAGGAACAGGGTTTCTTTAAATCTTTTATTGGTGTCATCGCAAGCGATCCAAGCCATAGCATGATTCCAACCAGAGCTACGTTTGGCAATACCCTTATTATCTCTACGACTGCTAAATCCATACCCAGAGCATACAGAGATAGCATAGCCGTTACTAAGTGCGTCTCTAGCCTCCTGCACAGTAGTTGTTAAAGATATGGTTTTGACTTGGTGCTTTTTAGCTTCAGTTGTGTAGATACTTGATGGTATCTTGTGTCTGGCACCGAGGTCAGAATTATATTTAGATAGATCTACTTTTCCGTAGTCTTTTCTTATTAGAACGCCGCCCTTAGAGTGGACGTATTTAGCGGCACTAGAACAGGTCATACCTTGACCCCTGTGCCCTCTAGATTGATAAATTGCTTCATTAGCGCCACGAGCCTCAAAAGACTCCGGCTCTTTGTTTATGTCTATCTCCACCGCCCTTGTTATGTCAACCGCATTTCTCGTGGAGTGAGCAACGCAGTCACCTGTGGTCTGCCTTTCAGACGGGCCAAAATTTGGGTCGAACTTCAATAAAGACTTAAACGGCAGGGAGAGTTTTCCCTCTCCGCTACCGTAAAGTCTATAAGCTGTCGCGCCAAACAGTGGCGTTTTTAATTTAGCTAGAAGCTCTGCGGTTTCTTCTGGGTTACATACGCTCCCTTGAAAACCGTCTCGATAGGCATTTAACAGGTCTCTAGGACTGTTAAATTGCATTATTACTCCTCGTTTTTGTTGTCTTTAAGCCATTTAATGGCGGTATCCAAGCCAACAGCAACGATAGGTACAACCAGCGCACCAAGAGTTCCTAGATCAATCTGGTCTAGGCTTCCAGCTACATAGGTAAGAGCAGCAGCTCCACCAACAAGTAGTGCATTTTTGCCGATTTTTGAAATGTCGGCCCAATTTAGTGTGAATTTCTTAGAACCCATAATTAGTTCTCCTTATAAAGATGTATTAAGAATCCTTCATGTTCCTTGTCCGTAATCCTGTACGGATAACCTAAAAAGTGAATTTTATCATTATCAATAGAGCTTGTTACTATATCTATCTTCCTGTTCATTTCTAAGCAGGAGGTTAGTTCTTTAACAAATTCCTCTCGTTCTTTTTCGTCAACGATATTAACCCAGTCAAATCCCTTGCTTGGGCCGTCACTATCTTTTGTTAACACTTCAAACTTTTCGTTGAACCACGACATCCTGCCGAAGCTGTCTACCTCAAAAAGCGCCCTATCGTGATAGTGTAAAGCCGCCTTAGATCGCTGGTCTAAAACCTTTTGGTTTCTTTCTATGTTTCCACAAGTTTCTCTCAAGCAATTTAAAGCGTCTTTCATTGAGCCTCCACCGTTAGGTGTCACCTCGCCCTTAATTGTTTCGATTGACTTTTTTAAGTCCTCTTGATCATCCAAAAACCTAATAGCAGGTTTCACTAGTTTTTTCCACATAAAAATGCCACCTGAGAATATCGCCCCAGCTAGCGTGCTTGCCATCGCTACGGTCTCTGCATCAAAATCGAACATGGTAGAACTCCCAAAAAAAAGGCTCCCCCCACGCGAGGCGTAGGGGGATACCTAGCTATACATTGCTAATAGATTAAGATGAAGTGTCGTCGGCAGCTTCAAATGCGTCTTTAGCCTTGTATTCGTCAGTCGTAGGCTTGCTTCGTCCACCAAAGTGGTAAGTCAATTCGCCCGGAACTGCTCTAGTTGGGAATATCTCAGTCGAAACAGCAGCTGTGCCGTCTGCTGGGTTGACCATAGTGCTCGCATTTCCAGCGTTTGAACCCTTTGTTCTACCGGGAACAATCTGAGTGCTTGGGCGAGCCATAGTATCAAATGCTTCGTCGGCTTTAGAACCAACAAGTCTATCAGCGATAGTGCCGTGAGTGTTGTCATAGCGACCATCTCCAACAGTTCCACGAGAATGGAGCGTTGTGTTAGCAGCGCCACCAATCGTTTCGGAAACGCCTCTGATAATCCACTGTGTCGCATTAGCATTGAATGCGATCTCAGCGCCCTGTGGGGAAAGTCCAGACTGAGAAGACTGAAGACCAGCCCTATCAGTGGTAGCCCCACCAGCAACATTAGCAATGATCTTAGAGCCAGTAGCTCTGTCACCAACGTTGTCAGCCGCTTTGTTAACAGGAAGTCCAGATGACAGAACATTGTCCGTCACAGCTCGACCCCCGTTATTAACACCAAAAGCCGTGCCTCGATTTACGACGCCGCTTGTGTCAATTCTCCACCCAGCGGCATACGTTCCGCCCTTAGTACCTTGTAAAAAACTACTACCGTAATTCATAATAATATCTCCTGAAAGAGATTAAAAAAATGTAGTTTTTCCATATCCTCTTTGATAGTCCTATCATCCTGTATATTTATACACTTTTTAGTAGTGCAAGTTTAAGTTTTTTTAGATTTTTATTGATTTTAATTCTGATGGTTTCCCCACAAACGCCCCTATTCTGTGCAATCTCTTTAATTGACATGTTTTTATAGTATCTATCTAGGATTAGGCTAGGGTCTTCGCACGCAAACTTAATCTCATCGAGCATATCAATAGGCTCGTAGGGGTCTTTGTCATCCTTTATATTGGGGTGAATTTTACCGCTAAATGAGATTTTATCTTTATTAAACTTCTTTTGGCTTAAGCACTCCATTACGACCCCCTTGTAGAGGTAGGTAGTAAATTTACACTTAGAGTCAACTTGATACTTGTCTACTGCCTTCCATAGAGCGTTGATGCAACATGTTGTCATCTCGTCCTGAGAAAGGCTAAATCTAAATGTAGAACATGCCTTCTTTAGAATTTTAAATACGTCTTGCCCGTCTATGTTGTTGGATTCAGCTATTTTAAAAAATGCCTCAGTTCCAACAATCTCTTCAATGCTCTGATTTTCAATATTAACCACTTTATAGCTCCTTAGTCTTTAATGTTTAGTTGATCTTCAATATCTTTTCTCACATCTGAGAACTTGAACATTCTACCGATGCCTAGAAAGAACCGGTATCTTGTGCAAATTTTTAATACTTCGACTCCATCAATGTCGTCTAAGTTGTCTTTAATTTCCGGTGTTATGTTGAAGTTCGTGTGCCCTATCCAGCAATCATAGTTAGTTGCTAAAAGTATTTCTTTAGAAAAGTCTTTGTCTAGGGTTATTTGTGTAAAATCTTGAGCTGTTTCTTCTGCTCCAGACGCATATTTATAGTCTTCTACGTCAAGATCTTCGACCTCTTGATATTTCTCCATGCTTCTCAGCACGCTCTCATATAGTTGTTCAGCCAGAGTGTTGTTTACCTGACCCTCTAGTACGTCTTCGTATTTTTGCCATCCTATTTGCTGTGATTTTTTCATGGGTAGAAACTCCTATCATAGTAAGTCTGAAGGTTTAATACAAGGTTTGTTATCCTGCCCATCCTCGTCATCTAAAAGAGAGGTGTCTGCCTCTAGTCTATCTGTTGTTCTTCTGGTTATTTCCGATATAAATAGGTCTAATTTGTCCGGTATGGTCTCTATTAGCCCGCTTGATGCTATTTGAGCCGCCTCCAGTTGTAGCTGAATAGTCCCCAACGAGGTTATTAGTTTTGCAAAATTCTTTATGGCGTTATCAGTATGTTCTTCAATATCAATATCTATATAAAGCTCTCCGCTGTTACTCATGGCAAAAGTGATCGTCGAATCTATTTCTCTATCAAATGTTGGCATTTGTCTATTATCTTTCTTGCTGTATTTTTCCAAGAAAATTGTTTGGCGGTCTCTATTCCAGCTTCATTCAGTGTTCCTCGCTTATTTTCAATAAAACTCTGCATTTGCAAGCTAAGATCAAACACTTCATGTTCCTTGATCTTACCCCAATTACCCTGACCAAAGAACCATTTGCCATCATGTGCTGGCTCTACTTCTTTTATCGTCACTAGGCCAGCGTTTTCTTTAGTGCAAAATTCAGTATGTGCAGAATAATCTGTAGCAATTACGTGTTTTCCAGCCGCCATCATCTCCAGAAGTTCTAAATTCCATCCCTCACCTCTTGAAGGAAATACGCCACAGTCTACCTGTGACATTATATTATACACTTCTTGCTGTGTCTCAGCTCTTGGAATAATTTTTACTTTTGGATCGCTGTAGAGTTGCCTCCAGCGGTTTTCTTCTTCAAATGAGTTAAAGGGATTTTCGCACATCATCCATAATTCTACGTCTGGATCGTGCTTTTCTACGATTCTGAAGGCCTCTATTAGTATGTCATGCCCCTTACGGACTTCCCATTTGCCGCAATTAAAAAAGATAGTTTTATTGTTATTTTTTACTGGGGCTGGCTTAAAAATCTCCATATCTACACCAAGTGGCACCACATCCGTTAATCCTGTATAGAACGGATAAGGGTTGTCTCTCAGAACGTCCTTTGCCCACTGAGAACAGACAAACAATCTATCGCAAGAATTTAGGTGGTGTTTCTCTAAGTCAGTAAACGTGTCCAACTCAAAGATAGGAAAGCCAATAAAAGTGCCTCGCCCTACACGTTCTGCCATCTGGTTCTGATGCCAGATTTTGATACAAGGTGCTTCTGGATCAAACATTTTAGATGTTTCCATACCCTTTGTTACAGCGTCTGCATCTGCTTGGCTGGTTACTTGAGGTTGCCCTATTACATGTAAAGCAACATTGGCTTCAACTTGTAGTGCTTTTAGTATATTTAATCCAGCAACTCCGTATCCAAGCTGATTAATTGGGGTCATAAGATTTAATTGCATTTTTTGAAAGCCTCCGTGATAAATCTTTCTACGTCTTTTATGTCTGGATTTCTAGATAGGATGTCATCAACAGTCCTATTAGCCTCTGATTTCTTGCAACCAAGGCTAGCTAAGGCAGTTGCGCACTGAGAGCCAAATTCAGTTTTAGAGGGATTTACTGGCTTTTCAACCTTCGCCTTGGCGGGTTTTGGGGTTGGTTTTGGGGTTGGTTTTGGCTCTGGAGCTGGCCTATAGGCTGGCTTTTCCTTGAGCGTGACGTGTGCAGCTAAATATTCTTCGTCGCCAGTAAGAACGGCGTAGATGTCTTCATCGTCCTCAAAGTGAGAGAGGAGAGAAGCACGGCTATTGGATTGAGAGGTTTCTCCCACGCCTAAACTTCCCATTATCCAAGCTACAGTGAAAACAGTAGCAAAGAAAATTGTTAGTACTTGTGTTACGATACCTACGGTTTCTGGATCATACATAAAAACACGTTGCCTTAAGTAAGATTAATTAGTGATAAACTCTTTGACTGTATTATACTCTATATCGTCCTATTTGTCAACCCCTCTTTAGGAAAATATCAAAAAAAACCCCGTCAAGCATCCCAGCTCGACGGGGCTATACAGCAACTTGTATTCAAACCGTATCATCATCCTAACGGCTAGCCTGCCTCTTGAGGCTTGTTGCTGTAGATATAAAAATGGAAGGGTGGGATTTATGTATCACCCACAACGTTTCAGGGACAGATATGTCCACGGTTTGACCCGCTTCCCTACTTTGTACCACCAACTAAAGCCTCATCCATTCGGACATACTCAATAGTCGATGTGCCTTTGCGACCTCTGACTAGCTTTCGCTTTCAGCCACCTTCCTGAACACTGGGAGCTACCCAGCGCTAACTTTCTAGTGTTCTCGACGCAATGTTGGCCGGATCAAGTCCAAGCGAAATCTCGTCTGCCATAATACAAACCGAGCTTCTCTTGTTTTGATTCTCGTCTTCATAGTCGTCGATATTAAGTTTACCTTGGATGGATGCCTCTCTGCCCTTTACGAGCTTGGGCTGGAGACTCTCAGCCATTTTCCCAAAGCATAAAACATTGATAAAAAGAGTTTTATCATTACGGCGATCATTTACCGCCATACGAAATTTACTCATTGGTGTTCCCTTCTTTGTGGTAGAGAACTCTGCGTCTTTTGTAAGACGACCTACACCAACCCAACAATTACTATCCATCTTAAATCTCCAATGCTGATCTAATTTTCCCACGAACTACTTGAGTATTACCGCGATTTGAAACGCCCGCAGTAGCGTTGTAAACATGACTTGTGAACTCACGAGTTAGACCAAGTGCTTTACCAGCCTTGAGTGTTTCTCGCTTGTTCGTTCCGTATACCTGACCAGTGCTTCGGTAGGCGACAGCCGTTACTGGGTTAAAAGCAACCCCACGAGCCGACCCACGATTAGTGGTTCCGGTAATTTGCTTTCCTTGGAAGTCAAAGCTATAGCTTGACGGCAGGGAGGCTAAGGTTGAATAAAATTCACTACTTTCCATAATTTCTCCATTACTTTCCTGAGATTAAAAAAAATACTACTACTCTTCGGTATCGGGATCGTCTGACGGTGGCTCCGAAAGTGTTTTAGATCCCTCTACCAAATATTCATTTAGTGTGTTGAGTTCTTTGTCTAACTCGGCTCTTCTTTGAGTTAGGGTTTGAATTTCTCTTTGTACGTTCAGCAGGTGAGCTTCTGCCATTTCTTTTATAGTTGCCATTTTTGTTCCTGTTTGTTAGATTGATTTGCCCGAATCATTACTATATTATAGTCTATAGATTCGGTTTTGTCAATGGGTTTTTAAAATTTTTCAAACTTTTCTGCACTCTCTATTAGGAAAGAGTTATCTAGCTTCTCTTTTGGCATATACTTAAAGGAAATTACATCTCCTATGAGCGCTAGTATTTTGCTATACTTCTCCTTCCATATGCCGCCCTTTGGTGAAGACAGGTCGGAAAAATATATTTCATGTACACCGCATTGCCACAGCATTTGCAGGCACGAGGTACAGGGGGCGGCTGTAATATAAGCCCTAGCCCCTAAAGTAGATTTACCTTCTCTAGCACAGTTATAAATTGCATTAGCCTCGGCGTGAATCATAAACGGATACTTATCCGGTCTTTCTGTCGGCAGTTTGCGGTCATTCACATCTCGCATAAACCCATTATAGCCGGTTGCTATGGATGTTTTATTTTTAACCAATACACACCCGCATTGGGTTTGACTATCATGACTTCTTCTTGACCATAAGACGGCTTCAGAAAAAAACATGTTATCCCAGTTGTCAGGGCTGTGATCTGTAAACATTATGTGAGACAGCATAAAATACTCCTGTATAAAATGCCCGTTTGGGTGGCAAGGGCGGGCAACCCCCCGTGACTATTAAATAGTCAGTTGGCCGCTAGGCGGCCAGTGCGAAATTCTCTTCGACACTTAAAAACTTGATTAGATTTTTTAGCTGGCCCTTCTAATCACCCAGCACATGCAATTACTACATCCACAACCAGTCGATACCATTTCACCCCCATAGTTTGGCGAGTGGAGGCGGCGGGAATCGAACCCGCGTCCTGTATTACTTCAATAGCAACGTCTACATGTTTAGCCCACTAGGGGACTTGTAATAATCTAACCAAAAAGTCCTAGCCAGTGAAAGAAATAAACAACAGAGGAGCCGAGGATGAACCCGCCGAAATACCACACCATAAGAATAATTGATACTCTTGCTAATTCGTCTAACAGTTCCCAAAGTTTCATCTTTATCTCCAACTTCTAACTCTAACTACGGTACCGTTTAAATTAAGAACGTCTTATAAATTATAATAAGCATTGCTACACTTATTCCGGATAAAAATCCCAAGCTAAAATCTTTTAGTTCTAACTTGTTCTCTACCTTGTTTGTCATATAATCCCCTTTAGTCCTTCTGAAAAAACTTCTTCTTTACAATCCATAACATACTTCTAAAAATATTCTTAGAAAAAACTCTTCCTTTTGATTCCTTTAGGCCGAAGTGATCTAATGCGCACTTTGGACAGTAGGTTAGGTAGCATATGCGGCATTTGTAACTATCTTCGGGAGATATTTCCTTATCGCAGTGGTCGCATTTCATTTTTTCCTCTTCTTGAAAAACTTTCTAACTTGATCTGGTATGTCTTCCTTCGCTAACTTTTCTCCAAGTTCAGTTAAAGTGTAATAGAAGTTTCCATCTTCTCCAACTAGCTGGTCAACCAGTCCCTGTTTCATGAGTTCTATAATAACATCCTCGACGGCTTCTTTCTGAAATTTATTTCTTTTCTCAAGAAACTCTAGCATCAGAGGTTTTTCATCTACAACAAACTCAAACACATCGTACATGCAGTCGTTTTCCGGAGTTACTTCCTCAAGTTTTTCTATATACTCTAGGGCAAGCTCTAGAGTTGAATACATGCCGATAGGTTCTATTCCGTAATCTAGATTTGAACCTTCTTGTATAAGAATAATTGCGTATACCCTCATTTTTATCTCCAGACTTATATAACCTTAAAGTATCTCCCAAGAGTATCCAGCCTGTCGTTTGCATCAGCCAGCTTTGACAACGCCTCGTTGAGATTGTCGTGCAGATCGCCTGTACTGTGATCCCCAATCCCCGCTGGATGGTTTAGCATAATTTGTAGGCTGGTGATTGCCTCTGTCTGATCTTTTAATGCGTTTGCTTTAAGCGATTGTAAAGCACTATCTCTAAAACTTTTACCATCTAAAGGACTCATTTGAATCTCCTGTTTGAATATCTATTTGGATCGGCCAGTCCGTTATCCACTTTTTTCTTTTCAGTTACATAGTAACCATTATCATCCTTGCACAACACTTGATGCTCAGAAAGTCTTACGTCTTTGCCACCAATCTGTACCTCCGAATGATCCACAACCATTGAGGAGTGTGAGCCAAACCAGCTGGGGGTGGTCACGCTGTTTCCTGTCTGATGTCTTGCTTTGTTTCTCGCCATATTATCCTCCATAAGGCCAAATCTTGGCCAGTTCATCGGTTACACCTTGAATGTGTACGATCCAGCGACCGTACTTCCCCGTCTTCTCTGTTCTAATTATTATCTTGCCCTCATAAGGAAAGGAGGCGGCGGCTTTGTTTAATAGCTCTCTACACTTTTGAGTAGCGACTAAGAAATCGGTTTGTCCTCGTTCAGGCGTGTCAACGCCAGCAAGTCTAGTACGTATCTTCATACCGACGCTGAAACCTAGGTCAACATAAAAGTCAACTGTATCCCCGTCTACTACTCTGTCAACTATTGCTTTGTATTCGTACACGAATTGCCTCCAATGTATACTTGAACGGTTGTCCCTCAATATTCTCTACTAAATTCCACATCTCTTGTGCGATTTCTCTGATCTCAG